>Ga0157368_1000243_pt1 | contig 26418 bp, 18 predicted proteins | sample AttbisABBM3_FD_113146 | JGI IMG/M metagenome (GOLD analysis project Ga0157368, IMG submission 113146) | Fungus gardens microbial communities from leaf cutter ant in Botucatu, State of São Paulo, Brazil - Atta bisphaerica ABBM3 | ecosystem: Host-associated > Fungi > Mycelium > Unclassified ... | reverse complement strand
GTTAAAAATAACATGTTTTGAATCTCTACAATGGTGATATTCTTTGTAGATAGAAAACAGAGTTTATATACAGCATTTATATCTATAAGAATGCCTAGAAAGAGTACTAGTACTTGTTGACATTAGAATATTATAATAGTGGAAGATACTGGTTGTCAAGGAAGAAAGACAGAGAACAAACTCTAGTTGAGTAGAGATTGAAGATTGGTATTGGAAGTATGAGGTATTTACTAATTTGACTAAAATGTCTCATTGGCTTCTCTTACTTAGTCTATGCATCTTACAGCCTTAAATTGTACACCTGAGTTAGTGTTTTCTGGTTATCTTACTGGTAGTGTAGCTATCTGATATTTGCATAGAAGCTCCATCTAAACTTGACAATGATAGTAAAAGGATCCATATATCTAGCCTCAGATTATAAGGCCTGGAATTTATCTAAATAATCTTTTACTGAGTGACTGTCTTAACAGTAAGAAGTTTCCTCAAGTTTGTTAACAGCTTCAGCTTCAACATTAATAGGAAAAAAGTGAGTACAAAAGAGCTCCTCAAACTTTAGTCAGATTACAATAGAGAAAACTCCAGTGTTTGACTTCTCTCTGAACAGATTCTTAGACCACTTGGTAGCTCAGCTACTTCTGAAGAAGAATAGTATTCAGCATTATAACTTAGGTTTCAAAGTTAAGACAAAAGACACACTTTTATATTCAGTAATATAAGAGAACTCAATAGAGTTCCTAAATATAATATATACATACTAGACTGTTAGTCCATGCTACACTAAACCTAGCCTATCCTAAAGAGCATGTGTATTACATAGCATTGATATATAGTATAATATTATTCTTTAGAATCTTCTATATCCTTCTATATGTCATATAATTATATGACCTTATATCACATCACATCATACTCTTTGCTTAAGTTCAAAATAAAGAAAAAATAAAATAAAACCAAGTTCATCATTCACAACTCTGATATCCAGAAGATTTTATTCTGATCTCTACTAAATTGGTCTGTGGATAACTAGATATACAAAAAGTAGACACTTAGAAAAACTTGATCTATTTAGTAATCTTTACTGAAGTCTATAAATGGAAGTATATTAGGTTATAGATGATATGATAAGTTCTTTGGTAAGAGAGAGTTATCTAGAAAGAGGGGTCTATAGAGTATAGAAGAGAGTACAGTAGTGGAGTTGGATACTAAAGTCTGTAAGTCATAAAGTTAAGTTACAAGATTTGTAAGAATATTGTTGGTTAAAATCTCTAAAGTGTGCTAATACTCAGCTATTTCCTATAGATGATATTATAGAAGGTCTAGAGCCTTATCTATGTTAATAGGGTTGTAGAGCTATTTTGGAAATAACATTGTATGAGAAACAAAAAAGGATAAGAGAAGCTAAGACAGTAAAGTAGATAATTTTAAACTATGAGGATGTTTTGAGGTCTCTAAAGTAGGGATTCTATTCTGCTATTAGAGCAACTAGGTAAAGATCATAGTGATTTAGCAGAGATTACAACTCTAGGAAAATCTAAGTCCATTGACAAGTAATATCTAATATATGACCTATCTTCTGGAAAACCTAAGAGAACAAAATAAGATTTTCTAAAGGTAATAGCTATCCTAAATACTCTACCAGTTTATAGCAATTAAGCAGAACAATCATTAGGACCACTGGGTGGAAGAGCAAAGCTCTTCAAATCTCAGAAAATTTTAAGTCTATTATCCAAGAAATACTAAACTATACACTTATCTCCAGAAAACTCTAAGAGAATAGAATAGGAATTTTTGAAGATGACAACTACTCTATATAATAACAGGTCTATTTTAATGTGTCAGAATTCTGTTTACATAAGCAAGAAATAATGATACTTAAGTAATCAGGAACAGTTTAGAATAGAGAGACTAAATTGAAAGAGAGCCAGAGTATTTAGCAAGTGCTTTTGAAGAGTGAGAAAGCAAATAAGCAGATAATACTAGCAGACCTTGGAAGACTACAAACCATTGTAGAAGAGCAAGAAAGTATCAGAAAAGAAAGTTAAATAATATATCTAGATAGTTGGGAGTATTGGTATATAGCTTGAAGTGTTATAAAATGATAAAGTGTGGACAGACTTTGGTAAGGACAGAGATAAGATATAGATAGTAGTATTATTATTAGACTACGACAAGAGAGAGAAGGCATGTGACTAGGAAGTCACATGACATTATGTCATAGGGCCTAGAATAGTCTAGAGCAGTCTAGAAGGATCAGGAAGAGTCTAAAGATGAAGTGACGTCAAGAAACATGTTAACAACATGGCTTCCTTATGGTGTACACATGGTGCATGCATGTATGATGAAGATTAAAGAGTATAACATCAGGGCACATGTATATGGCATGTTGGCCTTGAGGAAGATGCATAGTAGATGAGTAATGGACATGAGGACAGGACATGGACATTAGGGTAGGCATAGAGAAGTCATAGCATGGACCATGAGGACTTTATATAAATAGTCGGTAGAATACTGTTGTGGTTCCCTATCAGGTTCTCTTGTGAATACACAACTCATATTCCCCACTAGATATCCCTCCTGTGAGATTTACTTGTAGTGCTGCTATTGGACTTTGTGTCTAGTGGTTGCCACAACATGAAGGAGTCTGAAGCATAAGAAAGCAGATAAGCAGATAAGTGTGGATGTGAAAAAGGATCATTGAACATGAATCAGCCAAAAAATATAGAAGAGAAAGATCTTGGAAAAGCCAGTTCCCTTACAACAGTACTGATATAAGACTAGAATAATTGCATTAAGTGATCAGAGACACTGATGGAAACATCAAGAATAATGTCTGAAATTGGAAAAAACTCATTTGATAGTGGCTAGTAACACAGAGAGACAAAGATATGAATATGAGTAAAGACTGAAATTTGCAGACAGAAGCAGCAAAGATTATATGATAAACTCTGCATTTTTATTACTAGAGATTGGAGTTGGCAGTCTTCTTACATTATCCATATAATACTATTTCCAGACCTCTTCTGCCTTTATATTCCATCAAGTTACATCATTCTTTCCATCTTTTATGCTACTTACAGATATTTCTAGCAAGTGTGAATTACCTTTAACAAGACTTATGTAAGCATTATCCACAATAAGAATTGGATAATCTTGGATATGCTTGAATTAGTATGTAATAATATGTAAATAAGTTGCAATTATAAGAATTATAAGATCTTTGTTAATCAATACAAGTATTTAGAGAAAGTTTTAATATAAAAACCAACCCAACAAGTACTTTATTAGGCTATATTTTTAAAATTCTTCAGAATGTGAATATTGTTTATATAATTCTATAAAGAACAACATGTGTCAAATATGAGTATAGCATATATAAGTGCTATGTTAATATAAAAATAACACTTGAGTAATTCATTGTGAGTACTATGTACTATTGTTTAACTATACTGTGTTAATTACAGTCATAAGTATAAATAAGTAAAATGTTTATTCAACACATTCCTCAGTTTGATAATTGATTGAAGTGATTTACTTTCTACTATTTATCTCATCTGCTTATTCTCTACCTTTGCAATTACAATTCCACAACACATAGTTGGTATAATACATAAGTTGAAGCTGAGATCATTGTTTATATTAGTTCACAGATAAATTCCTTCTATACTTGATCTATGCAATATGGATTCTTACTTGAAGCAAGAATTGTGCTTAATAAATTTACAATCAGGATAATTATTTAGTAGACCACTCTTTTAACAAGATACTTGAGAATTATATTTAAGAGGCTACAGAGTTGTAAATGGGAGAGTCCTAATTCAAGCAAAATTTGATGCATTAATATTGCAGCAAGCTATATTATTTGGTTGATTGCATTCCGCAATAGAAAAAATTATCTATTGACAGTGTGGTATAGCATGCAGTTGTTGGTGATCCTCCATGTCGCCATTTACTGTCCCTTACGGTTGTTTTGGCCACTTTTAGGGTTGATGTATATTGCCCCTCACTTGGTAAGACACATTGTATACATGACTAGATACCGACTAGATCTAGATACCTTCCTTCTAGATACCTTCCTTCGTAATGCTTCAATCTGAAATCATTATGTAATTTGTGATGATAGGTAAAATCACGTGCTATTGAAAAAGTGGGTGAATACTATTCAATAGCACTTCACAGCCATGCTGAAGGCACAATTTGCAAGCCTAGGCAAATTTGGACTGCGTCCTGCTATAGTGTCCAGTTGTGGGCTAATTCCAACGAAACTTAATCGCCCTCCGTATACAACTTGGGAGTCTCTGAGAACGTTCTTTACTATGACAAACACCGATGACCTTTGGACTGTGGACGACGAATACTCATGGACGAGCGGGTCTCGACAGTCGCTCTCAGACTTCTTGTCCAAGGCATGAAATTGGAGCTACTATTCTGCTGTCTCTAATGTTGTATCAATCCTAATAATCTACAGTACAAGCCATCCATGGTGCAGGACGACGGTACAAAACCAGTGAGTGTGTATGTAATTCTCCCAGTGAGATGTAATTAATATGGTGCTATGATCAGTGGATATTGGTACAAGGCTCTGACCCATTGGAAGAACGTGAAGCCAATGAAGATGGGGCCCAGGAAGAAGCAGAGGCGTTACGTATGTTGGGATCGCTGTTCCTGAGATCTCATAGCGATCTCATGATATCGCCTATACAGTAATGGAAATTACCGCAAGAGTCAAAGCGATACAAGTTTATCGAATTTCCTCCATTTCGTGCCACAAAACTCATTCATCCCTAGGATGATCCATTGATTCCAGCCCGTTCAAACAAGAAGAAAGGTACTCGTAGCAAGAAGGAACTTTGTGAGGAGGTCAGCTTCCGGACTTATTGTTTTAGATATTCGTACTTATTGGCTACGAACCGAAGGTCCAAGCCGAAGCCATTGACAAGTTGAAGAAAATAGCCATCAAACACGGATATGTGGCGGGGAAATGGTGCAATCCGTCTCTTTGATTGTCGTTTCGTATGGTGAACAACGCGCACTCATAGGTTGATTTTTGCACCTCCTGAGAAAGTCGATGTTATCTGGTCGAGCATTGCCAGTACGTCAACGCGAGCACTCGAGCCCTATAGTTGATTCAATCTGTCAGGATCTCTGTTCGTCAGATTCTCTAGTGTCTGGTCCGCTGTCTACAACACCAGCCTGGCTCGCTAAAGTCGCCACTTCTCCTAATTATGAATTACACAACTTTAGGCATCTTATCTGTGTCTACATTCCTAATGTATATGACAGAAATACTGTTCTTGAGGTAAGTGTTATGTTCCCGTCCAGTTCCCACTAATTGTGTGGTAGGTCATGAAGATACTTCTTCGCAATCACGGGGTCAACCTTGCGGGCGTAAAAGCAGACCTCTATACCGTGATTGGTGAGTTATGTTTTGGTTGTAGCGAATAAGCTGTATTAACATCTCCTGCAGGTATCTATAGTAAGCATCCCAGTGGAATACCATCGACAGTGGGTTGCCTAGTTCTCTTCTCCACTAACCTAATGTGCTGTAGGTTTGGAAGAATACCGCACTTCTCAAAGACACTGAAATCAAGGTATGTGGATCAATTTAGATACGCAAATCGATTGTTGACGTGATGCAGGCCCTGAAGGGCGAGTTCTACGCCAATATACGTCACAAGGAGACGGTCACCGGTACTCCTGCTGGAGATAAGGACGCAGGGACAACAATTGAACAAGGCGAGGTTGACACACCGAAAGTTGAATGCAAACTTAAGCCAAAACCGAGGAAGAAAGCACAAGACGACTTCTTTGCTTCTGATGAAGATCAGGGAAGAAATTAGTGTACAAGTCCAAGAAAGCTACAACGAACGCAAAGAGTGCCAAGTCGAGCCAAGATAGTGCAGAGAAAAGAGCCCTGGATCCAAGAGAATGAGAAAATGATCAATTCGACTGAATTTTCCCAGCTAAAACATGTCAAGCATGTCTTGTCACTTATCAATCGCCTCTAGTAGTGGAACATCAATTGAGTCATATTTATGCCTACAATCATGCAGCTGCTTAAGTGCAGTCTATTTGAAAAAGTAATAGCATCAACGATGTGTTGACCAACGAGGCTGGAAAAGACTCGAAACTAAATTTATAACTCGGCCAAGGATGGGCGACAAAGGGTCAGGCTAGAGGCTCACTCTGGGAAGGTTGGATGGTAACTCGGCTGAACCACAGTTTGATCAGGCCACATTCTAAATTTCTTGGTCTTCCTTTCATCTACTTCATCCGCGACGCTAACTTCTGAGTGAGAGCGTTTCTGTCCTTGGTCATGATGGCGACCTCTTGGCGTGGAGCTAGAGTCGGACAAGTGTAAACTCTGTTCATCTGAATCCATCATTTGATATGCCACTGCATCTTGTCCCAATCGTTGGCTTTGCTCATGGGGGAGCCATGTTTCACCTTGTGTCAATGGCTTGTCAAAATCTACAGCTTTTGTTGAGGTCTTCTCCGTCTCTGTTACTTCCAAAGAACTGTCACACTCCGGGATCCGTCGCAAAACCGAAGCAGAAAAACCGGTAGAGTTGTCCCTTGCTGGTGATTGCCCAAGGCTCATGTCCCTAGTCAAATTCGCTGTAGCTTCTGCTGGTTTCGAGCGCTTCCTTTCCGGTTTCCCAACCTTCCCCTTCTCGGGTCGGTGATTGCGAACGATCTCTTCGCCTGGTTCAGGTAAGTAGAAAATTTCATTTTCTCGCAAGATCTCCGGTCCCACAAGTTGTCTCAACACCCAATGCAGATAAGCCTCGAAATCAAGAGTTTCGATGTTGTCAACAACAAGGGTATCGCCTTGAATAAAAGCTTCCCCATCGTCTACAATTTCCTCCTCCTGGATGAGGTCCTCGTCGTTCAAACAACAACCCGGAATAAGAAAACAAATACGGGGCCCATTCTCTGTCTTGGCAATGCTGATCTTGTGATAACGACAGTGAGAGCGAGTAACTGGGGAAGTGGCATTTTTCGGGATAACAGTTGGTGCTTTTGTTAAGACGTCTTCAGCTTTGAGGATTTCAGATCGAGAGCCAGGAAGTGAAGATGTACGCTGGTTTTGTAATTGTTCTTGCATCGTCGTCGGTACCTTTGAGCGTTTCCTACGAGAGTGGGCATGAATGAATGGTCGTGGTTCAGAACTTGACGAAGGGACATGGGAAGGCGAGAATTGTGTAGCAGTCGAATTTTCACTAACGACGGTAGGGGTGACAGACGGTGATCTCGGGATGAAAGGGAAAGATGTGTAATCTTGAGGATGGATTCCTCGTCGAGCACATGTTACTGTCCTGACCGCCTTGCCCGACGATATGGATTTTCCCTTGCCCTTGCCACTATCGGATGTGGTTGAAGCACCCGACTGGCTGCGTTTTTGCTTTTTGGCCCTTAGAGCACTAGTGCCTCGTTCAGAGCCCGAATCATTGTCCGCTTGGTATGGACGTTCCACCGATATCTGAACCTTGCGAAGTATATCAATTCGGGGCTCCGGATAAGTTGGAACAGCCTCTGGCAACTGATTATCAGAAGTTGATGTACCTACTATCGCTGACATAGTAGTGCCTGCTTGCCCCGCAGTCGCAGTTGAGGCAGTAATCGGTTTACCCGCATAATTTCGGAGAGAGTTGGCAAGAGTAAAACGATTTGTGGTTGACCTATCAGCCCGCTGGTACGGAAGAAGTGAGCTCAGGTCTTGTACACCCACTGAAGCTGCGAGGTGATAAGGGATGACACCCACATAACCAAGACTCGGCATAGAATTAGAAGGGCGTAACTGAGGCATGACGAGCGCAGCGGAATATTCTACTGGCAAGGATTCAACCCCTGGCGGAGGTTGAGGTTGCTGTTGCAGAATCTCTGGTCCACTGTATTCATGTTTGAGCTTGGGTCAGCCTCAATAATTCAGTGAATTGTGCTTACGCAAAGGCAGCATCTTTTGCTCCAGTCTCATTCTCCTCTTCTTTCCAACTCTCCGCATCTGACTCTTCGACTTCCTTAGATGCTGCCGAGCTGTCGTTACCCATGAGTTTGAAGGGATCTTTCTCTTCTTCAGGTGCGGGTCGACCGATCACCCTCCCCACCTCACCACCCTCGTCGGCTACCTTCTCAATCCTCCATGCTTCAGATCGCTCGGAGTGAGTTCTCTGGGCCATCGGCTGCTCAACTAGGTCTCTGTTTACAACAATATGGGCATCAACAGCATCACCATCGCCTTCATGAGATGCAGACGCTATTTCCTCATTCACTTCCTGTATCACAATCTCTTCCACACTCACATTCCCCGACACCGCACCCACGAACTCCTGACTAGCTTCCCCGTTTGTATCTAGATCAGGTTCATCTCCTGAAACCTCGTTGACCAACTCAACCCCATCCACTTCTGCTTCAACGTCCATCAATCCCTTCTCAACACCCCCCAAAGCCTCACTGGCTTCCGCGCTCAATGCGGATACCGCCACTGATTCAGCCGAAATTCTAATCTCTGAAGGCAAAGAGTAGTCTTCTACGTTGTCTGCATCACAATCAGTAGCTTCTTCGCCCTGCTTGTTCCCTCGTACCGCAGAAGATGACAGTGATTTCTCTGCTGCTGCCGATGAGGACGCTGATGTTGATGTAGTTGATATCGAATTTTCTTGTTCTGGTGACTCTTCTTCAGATTCTTCAACTTCATTTTGTGGACCGGGTGTAGAAAGACTGTACGGATATGGATCGTCAAATAGAGTAGGTAGCGTTGGTTTGCCCTGGGTGACCGTAGTTGAGAAAAAGGTCTGCAAAGTTTGCAAACCCGGGGTTTTGTTTTTCACGGGCTCTCGAACTGACTCGTCAATTGGTGCTTCAATGGGCGACCGAGAAATATCAAACGATGACTCTTGGGTAACGGTACTTCTAGGTTCCTCCTCGACTACTTCAATATTGACCGATGATTTAGGCGCTGCTGCAATCAGGGGCGACACGTTCCCACTCACGACTTCTACCACAGATGTAGACGACGTGTTCGATTGCTCCCGTTCCCGTATAGTAGCCAATGGTGAAAATAGTCCTGGATTCGTTTTCAGAGCTCTCAGGATCACAGGATCCACTGCTATAGAAACAGGCGTAGGTCCATGCTGGGGTGTCCCGGAGGTCCCTCCAGGACTCAGCACCTTCTGTGGTGTCCCAGGAAGTTGAATGATCGTGGGTAAAGCACTGCCACGATCAGGACTACGCGGGAAATTATCTTGAGCTGGAGTAACATTGAGATCCACTGAACCATAATGTTCCATCATTGGACTCCCGGGTTGTACAAAATATCCGTCAGCGTCAGCTGTGGAGGTAGTAGGCAATGTGCGCCCATGGGAAACAGCGTACGCGCCGTCCGCATCAATAGTGATGGAAGATCCCCCAGTAGTAACATAGGGAATTTCCTGAATGGAAATCTGCGTCTTGTCATCCAATCCCGGCAACATCAATGGCAAATTTCCGACGTCAGTGACCATTGGTTCTGCTTCAAATACTTCAAATTGGGTTTCCATCGAGATGAACTGGACCTCGACATCACCATCATCATATGAAAACGACCTGAGATGGCCTTCCGCTGGGATCTCTTCTTCTTGTTCGGATATAGATTCAGCTTCAACGTCAGATACAATTTCTTCGACGTCACCGATTGCGACCTCCATAAAAGGCATAACTTCATCAGAATGCACGCTCACAAGATCTAGCCCCAGGTTGACGGCCCGTGGCGATGGACCCTGACGAAGCAGAATAAGCAACCGTCATGTTGGATCATTTGGACAGAAGAACACATACCACTGGAGCATTAAAAGATACCACGATAGGCTCTTCGATTCTATATGAAGTATTCTTGTGTATGGCAGTAATCGTGATGCCAGCGGTTTCATCCTCAAGAGCTGGTTGGCGTTCCAAAGCCTTTGGTGAAACGAATTCTGTAACCGGTTCTTCGACCAATACTGAAGGTTCCTCTATGAATGGTTCGTTCACAGAAAATACAAGACGTTCTTCCACAACTGGTTCTTCAACCAACACCGTGGAGATTTCCCCCACAACTGGTTCCTCAACTGCTACCATCAGAGGCTCTTCTGCATCATCACCAACAGCCTCTTCGTCCGTCACACCTCGCGGGATAAATGATGCAGCGGCAACAGGTGAAACTGCTATTTCTCCATCTGTCTCGATCATTTCATCTACATCCTTCAACTCTGATCGGGGAAACACAGGGGATTCTTTCAATTTGTTCTCCATAGGCTCATTTGCATTATGCGCAGTAGCATGATGACAGATTGAAATTTTTGCAGATGTACCTTCCCAATGATCTGATCATGATCAAACCATCACTTTTCAATTTAGCAACATAAATGTCGAGATAAGACTGACCTTCTAGATGCTCAGTGAAAACATGTCCTCCTGACTCTTTGTAGCTCCTACTCCCTCGATCTTCTGGAGTTTCCAACTCTACAACTTCGGTCTGTTTGGTTCGCGTTTCAACTGTCATTACCTGTAAAGGCATAAATAGAGATGCTCGCGACGCGCCTAATAACTTGTAAGGACTAAAAAAGAATGAACACGTGAATACATACTATCCTCTTGGCTTTGGATTTCTTCGTACCCAGGGTCATCTAACTCTGTCAGCATGTCAAAGCCCAAAGGAGTACTCGGATAATGTGAAAAACCCACCATTATCTTGATTTTCATCTTCATCATCAGGACATCCCAAATCTTTGGTCGCCAATGACAACGCTCTAGGTTCATTGTCGTTCTCCTCTTCCAGTTCATCTGACTCGTTGAAGTGGACGTCGTCCACTTCAACGTCAACGTCAACAACCTGTCCCTCCTCGCCTTCCCTGCTCTCCTCTTCCTCTGTTCGTCCCTCCTCGCCTGTCTTTGTCACAACCTCCTCGATGTCTTCCAAAAAAACAGCGTCGTTGTCATTCTCATAATTGAACGTCGGCACCCGCGTCCTATGAGCCACTGTATGCTGGTGAGATGCACCGACTGCAATCGTCATCGTCTGTAGTCCAGTTGACACATCGGCAGTAGCAAGAGCTGGTACAGGATGTGCACTAGGGACTTCATGGCGACCGACAGTTTCTGATGATAACTGTTGCTGGGCGAGAGGGAAAGATGTAGGAAAGTCGGGCAGCTCTGTCCAATCTACGGTATTGTCTAAGACACATAGATATTAGCCAATGAACGATAATAGTAATAGTATAGTTCATGCTCACCAGACACAAACTGTTTAATGATTTGATCCTCGCCGGCGACGGACGTCGCAATGTCACGACTTACAGAGAAGAACTGTTCTGCAATTGGTTCTGCAAGAGAAGAATCGGTTTGAGACGAATCAGGGAAGAAAGGAGGGATGATAGCAGCCGATTCCTGGACTATTCGGTGAGTTTGCGTATCTTCTGCCAAGAGTGTGGATCGAATCGCTCCTTCACTGAGATGTTCTCTGAATGAGCCAACCTTGTCTGTCTGGATATCCATTACTGCTTCATCGCTCAGCTTGGATTCTCCAGAGACCTCTTGGATTTTGTCCTCAACATCAAGCCCCTTTTCACCTGTTGCTTTGTCGCCAATCAATTCTTGTCGTTGTTCGTCTGCATATACTCCATCGAGCGAATCATCTGAGAAATCCCCCTCTGGCTCTTCTTCCTCTTGCTCTTGTCCTTCGTGCCATCCAGTCTCTTCTTCCTCCATAGATCCTTCTCTTTCCATGCTATTTTCGTATCCCAGCTGTCTTTGAGATACAGAAATAACAGGCTGAGGAGGAGGAGGAGCCACAGCCTCATCATCATCAGAATCGATTATGATAGGCTCTTCGTTTGTTCCTGGTCCTGATTCAAAATTGGACCCGAAGAATTGAGACCCTCGAAAATACGATATTTCCTTGAAAATGAGTTGAGGTGAGGAATCCGTCAGTAAAGGGCCAGTTAAGGACGTACTAAAGATCGGCGAGCACAAGATGGTCGAAGTCTATCGAATAAATGGACATCTTCATTCATCTCTTCAGTTTCCTGTTCCCTTGAATCCTCCTCCACGTTTCTTTCCCCTATACCTTCGTCCAATTCCTCGTCCTCGTCTGTTTTGTTGCCTTCAACATCTCCCTCCTCTTTACCAGAGTCTTCAGATCTGGCATCACTAACCACGTCTGGTAACAGGAACCCAGTAGCAGAATTATTGTCCTTGATACCAAGGTAATGCGTAGAAAGTGGGTTGGCACGAGGGAGGATGACATCCCCTTCAACATGAAAGTCTTCTGCGCATTGTTCAACTTGGGACCGTGGGCTTTGAATGTCGGGGAGAACATCAGAGGTAGATAGTTGGTGCTTGCTATGACGAGAAAACACTGAAAAACGATGACAATGAGTGAATACATACCAGTGATAATTTTAAAGACAGCTCACAGGTGTCTTGGTCAGAAGATTGATCGTCGTCGTCGTCGAACTGAGCAAGCGAAGAGTGTATGTCGTCAACATGATCATCGAACTGGGGAGAGGAAGAGCGCGTGTCAGCGGACTCTTGGTCTGATAGAAATTGCTCCTCGTCCTCTTGCTGTTGAGAAGTGATTTCTGGGTCTAACAAAAGTTCTATGTCTTCTTCTGAATCTTCTCGACTCAGAGTGGCGGCCTCGCTACCTTCTCCATCGTGCTCTTCGTCGTATTCCTCACCTTCATCTGATTCTACCTGCTTTTTACGGTTCCAATGCTCCTCAGCCTGAGCTGAAGTTCCTACTTGTTCCTCATCCTCATCCTCGTATTCATATCCATCCTCGCCATATTCCTGCTCTGCTGATTCATCATCAGAACCAAGGACCTGGCCACCATCTGCCTCATCCTCGTCTGAAAGGACTTCAATAGGCTCGTTCTGGTTGACAAGCTTTGAACCGAGCCCCGGCCCCTCCCTTGGATCGCGTGCCTTTCCTTTGTTGACACGACGTGCCTTGACTTCAGCAAATGAATCCTCAACGATACTATCGCCCTCCAAATTATCCTCGAACTCCTGAGTAGGCTCCGGAATAGCCAGACCCACACGTGTGGCTGTAGCAGTCACAGATGGGATGTATTCCTTTGGAGGAAGCACCTCGTCATAGGCCAAAGCTTTGTCGAGATGGCCAATAAGTTTTGCAATCCACGCGTCATAATCACTTTGGGTGAATTTGTCATAGGGGTTTTGGACAGGGGCACGAGAAAACTTCTGTTTCAAAAGGGTCGTAGATCTAGCCGGTTGTGGAGGAGAAGGAGTAAGCGAACGAACCATAGAGACAACGTAGAGACGTGTGGAAACGCTGTGATGTAAATTAGACACGTGCTTCGTCAGTGATCTGTGACTAGGTATGACATTGTAGTGTGTAAGGGTTAAATGTCATTCCAAAACACACTTGACTGCTTCATAACCACCCCTAAACCAATTGCAATGCCTAAACCGATTGCGACTTCGGCGGAGATCCGTGACCGAGGCTCAACATTCATCGCTCATATATTCGCTGCAGCGTCAGCTGAAGAGGCCAAGTCTCATGCGAAACACGTCAAGCATGTATTACATGTAGACAGGAAGGCCACACATGAGATTGCAGCATGGAGATGCATGGTTGTGAAACCTGGATGCACGGGATTGGGAGGCCCAGATGAATTTCAGCTGGTCTCTGGAAGTATGGATGACGGAGAGAAATGGGCTGGAGATAGGACATTGAAGGTTATGCAAAATCTAGCGGTTATTGATGCTGTGGTGGTCGTGAGCCGATGGTAAGTCGCCTTTCTTAAAACACCATCTCTATCCCGAGACGTTCTTCAAACCACTCATTTGCTCTCGTCATCTGTCTTGCGCATGGTCCATCTCGCCCTCGAGGTTGACACCTGGTTCATTGTATTGCTAACGTAGGTATGGTGGAGCCTTATTAGGTCCCTCGAGATTCGATCATATAGAAACCTGCGCTGTGGAAGTATGCAGAGTTTTCAAACGCTCGGAGGAATTACGAGAGTCCATTACCACCCTGGAGACCCTGGATGTTATTTTAGAAGGATTTCGAGAAGAACTCAGAATGCTCCAACAACAGGCTGCTTCGACGTCCTCCACCACAATTGGTAGTAACCTCGAATCACAGCCAGTCTTGCTCATCTCAGGGAAGGAATTCGATATTGGCCAAGACCCTGGACCACGGGGGGAGAAGAGGAAACCAGACTATTCTTCGCTCGAATTGGCAAGGGCTCGCCGATTAATCAGATCCCGCGAGAACGCCCTTAAGTGGGTGAAGGATTCACTTGATGACCTGCGCAAGAGTGACCAGAAACTACTCCTTGACCATCTTACTTGTATGAGCACATAAGATGGACTTGTGCTACGAACGGTACTCTTGAAAGATATTCTCACCATCATTTCATCACCGTCGCTGTTTTAGGCCTCGTGGTAGAATCTAGTGGTTCTGCGTCCCCATTGAGGCACAGATAACCATCCCACGCAAGAAGGTTCTTGGAAGGAGAGGAGATTTACACTGATGTCCACATCCCCGCCGATTGGGGGTCCCATCCTCATTGCAAATCATTATGACAGTAGATATAATTCAGCCTCACCTCGCTTGTACGATCTTGTCCTCATTCTCGTCACTTCCGCTACTTTGCAATCGCAGAGTTTAAAACGGGTCTTCTTGATGTTATCTGAAAAATGGCCCTTGACTCGGGAACTGGAAAATATTTGAGCAAAGGAGAAGCTGTTATTCATGTTTCATGTATGTGTTCCCATGATAGAGAAACAGGTCCAGAGAACAATATCTCCCTTTCACGTTCTAAGGACTATCACAGTGTGTCATCCTGGATTGTGCTGTTCAGACCTTCTAGCTCTTTCGTTATTTGCGGAGACATAGCTTTCTCAAATAGGCTGCGTCTAAAGCTTGAAGTACTATCATCGGATTTCTGCATACACCAACAACAGCATGGTCTTGTACCCAATCTGATGTGTTTTACAGATACAATGGTAGTATTTTTGAGGTTGCGTGCTCGAAAGAACAAGACAATCTCAAAATTACCTCCAAGGTCCATAAATCATGGTGGATTGTATTAAACCCATCAAAAATTAGGAGTCAGAACACTGTTAGTAGTTGAGTTATGTATGACTGGGGAGGTTCCCGAGTCAAAGTCACCGGGAGGTAGGTTCCGTCTAACTGAATTGGCATAAGGACCTCTTTTCATGGTTTGAATTTTGCTTTTTCTATTGCAGCATCGCAAGCATAATCACAAGGACTCTGAAGGATGACTGTTTTTCCGTACCGACTTCTGACAAATATAAGAATAGAGGTCTGAATTTGACCCTGGATTACAAAGAACGAAAAAAAGAAACGCCAAGATGTACGAATCACAACACGGGATTGGCTCGGGATTGGCTCGGAGGAACTGGATACAAAGATGCTAAACGGAAATTCATTCGGAGAAGGGTTATTGCCATTATGATATAATACCATATCTATAAACATACAGCATAGCGAACTCATTTTGCGACCCCGTAGCGAATCTTCCGCCCAAAATCAAAGGGAACATACTTGTATTTGATCATGTGCCTATATGAGATGTAAGCTCATAGAGTCCAAGGGAACTGGGTAAATCATACTGTATTTGACGGCGCATGGTTAAAGTGAATAGAACGAGGAAATAGACAACGAGAATAGGCCAATAGACGGGGACGTCAAAAACTTCGGACGTTGTGCATAGAAGTGCAACTACAGTGGCCCGCGTCGAGGAAAGCCTTGTATGTGTTATATGAGGACAAGCAAATACAGTGGTCAACAAGCCATCATACCAGAATTGCCACTCAGGTAGACGCCGCACAAAGGGGCGAAACTCATCATCTCTCTGCGACGGCAGAGGACTAACTTCAGCCTCACCCCCTCCCTCGATCTCGTCGGCTAAAAGATCCTCCTGGAGTGAAGGGTCGAATTTCGGTTGGAGGAAAGCAAGTAGAAGGTTCAGGAGGTAGATAGCATGAGCGTCTAAGGAAAATAAGACACATAAAAAAATCAGAGTTTCAGATAACCCACAGCAAACTATGTTTTGCGCAAGAAAAGACGTAAGATAGAGTTGTCTAAAAAATTATTCAGACATACTGATATACCACTGAAAAGCAATCTGAGTTTTTATTCGTGACAGTCTACCCAAGAAGTCTGCTCACCCCTTGTGCAGTAAGAATCCTGAGCACGAAGACAGCAAGAAGCCCAGCAGTTGCAAGCCAGCGTTGCAGAATGTGAGGTGTCCATCGGTCCAAAGTTTGTTGGTATTGACGTTTGATTTTCGTGTATTGAGCAGTAATATTCTGCACAGGAGAAGCGTCAACACCCGAACCAGAGTCTGACATCATGACTTCGTGAAGGACCGTAGCAGAACGACAGAAGACAATGAGTGTGTGTTCGGTTGGCACGTGCCCTGATTCAATCAGATGACTCAAAATTGAACTTGAGTTCTCCGGGCCGGCAAGTAATAACGAAGAGCTAATGGGACAATTATCTTTCGCCTTACACAATGCCAACGACGACCACGCTCGAAGCTATCACTGCGCATATTTTGAAACATCTTGCGTACAAAAAGCCGTTGTTTGTTGCAATACAAGGACCTCAGGGCTCTGGCAAAACTTATCTTTCGGCTCGACTTCGCGATTACTTGACATCAGAACCACACAATCTTAGAACAGCTCTACTGTCTATAGACGATCTCTATCTTCCTCATGCTGAACTTCTTGATCTTGCTGCCTCTCAACCTCTCAACCCTTTGTGGCAGGGACGAGGACAACCTGGGACCCACGATGTTGCGCTTGGCGCTGGTATCCTGGCAGCATTGGAGGGTGGTAGCTCAACTGTAGAGCTACCACGATTTGATAAGAGTCTCTATAACGGACAGGGTGATCGATTGCCAATGGATGGTTCAGGGGTTCAAATCGAACAACCTCCAGCTGTAGACGTTGTCATTCTAGAAGGCTGGTGTACAGGCTTCTACCCCATCACACAGCAAGAATTGGACAAACGTTGGGATGGTATTTGGAAAGAAGAACAAGACAAGCTGGGTTTATCTGATGATACCCTGTGTAGTAAGCGAGACGTGGAAAGAGTGAATGAGGCGCTTATCCAATACAGTCGCCTCTGGAGCTTCTTTGATACCTTCATCCGAGTAGGTGCTGCAATTAGCTCAATAACATGCGCTGATGGAAGTTCATCTTGAATTATCAAAGATAAAACCTCTTTCTTTTGACTCTAATACTGGTTCACTATCAACTTACTCAATCATCTATCGGTGGCGCCTCGAGCAAGAACGGAGCATGCGGGCTGAGAATGGTGGGAGAGGCATGTCGGACGAAGCCATTAAAGGGTAAGCTCCCATCTCCTCGTGATGATGATAAAAGGACCTGAGGCGAGAATGTTGCCAGATTTGTAGATCGATACATCCCAGGCTATGTGTTCTTTGGAGATGCCCCACCCGAGCACACATCAATAGATCCACCAAGTTGGTTGGGTAAAGGTCTTACCGTGGTTATTGACGACCAGAGGACCCTTTTTAAGGCTATTGAATTCTGATCAGTTGGTTCAGTGCTAATATGTTTCTCCTATCTCTGCCCATTTAAATCGATTGACAAACTTTGTTGTCCTTCATTACACCACAGGAGAACAGATTCATTCTCGCTTCTCTCAGGTTCAGCCGATCTCCTGACCAGTAGACGGTGATGTGCGTTATCTACAACGGCCCTGCTATACTTTCAAAAAAGCAGTTCTACCATCGGTTGGATGGCACTTCTATGACAGTGATAGCTGGCAAAATCTTGGCAAGCGTAATTAGAAGACCCATATTATAACCCCCTTTCCGTATTTTCAATGTCCCCAAGAGAGTAGTGGTGGGGACTAATAGCCAAGTCGTGCGATAATGTCCGGTGAGGCTATGATTCCTTTCATCACGGAGTAGTTTGCAAGCGATCGTTCTGGCGAGGAACATCAATCTTGGCAAAAATTTGCGATTCGCGTGTGCTATCAGATATCCTGAAGGCGTAGCAGTGCATAGCTCATAGACGGCGACCAAGCTCAAGAAAGTGCTAGAATAGACTGTGCCTGCAGCGCTTTGATCATCAAGCAATGTTCAAAAATTCAGGTGAGAGTACGTTCAACACCAACACAACATTTACTGTCCGTCCATTTACTGTCCGTCTATTGGAACACACATATTCCATCTACCGACAATCATGGATCAATTCAATGCAGAGGCTTTTGACAGTGTGACTCTGAGTACGAAGATCCGACGACAAAAGATTGTACCGAATGTTAAGTATCGTAGCCTACCAGACCAAAGTACCCCTCACTGTTTATCCACTTGCGAAGATCCAGGTAGCATTGAAAGTTAATAGATAATTGATTGGCTTAGCCGCTTGGACAGTTTCCCCCGTAGTACATGAATCCATTGATGACTCGGGAACCTCAGCAGAGTCAGAGCTGCGAAATCGTACGAGTTTTGACTCGCAGAGTATCATCCTTTAGTCACATCTGCATATGTAAAGGAGTGGTTGGTCGAGTGGAGGCTGTGCTAATTTTATCATGATCCGACCAAGTTGACCAAGTTGCCGGTGAAACAGTGTCCGGGCGGACAAACAGACAATTGCCTGTGGCTGAGACCTGTCGAATTCGCAGTGCCATAGAATCGGTGAAATGTATCATTCCATCCTCCGAAGGTTGTGCTCAAGCCACTCGGCGGGACGCAGGACCTAGACGCCACTCCTGCCTACAAGGAAGGGAGCCTGAGCTGCTAGAGATGTAGATGTTCAACGAGATGTGGTCGAGGTGGTATCATCACCGATGTCAGGTAACAACACTTTCGAATACATTATCCATGCACATAAACATGACTATCAAGAGCATTGACGATCAGATAGATGATAATGATGTGTACCTATCATCCAACCTGTGTTATAAGCGGAAAGCTATAAAGGCAGGCCTGCAACCAGCGATTTGAACAAGTAACGGAACTCGGTGCGTAGAATAACGAGGACATGCCACGGCCACGTTCTGACAAAAAATTTTTTGTTCCAGGTTACTTATATCGTAATTTCGTCGACTCTACTTCCTTTTTCGTACACTACGATTCGTGCGCGCGCTCTCCATGGCCTCCAGCATTGCCCCTCCTCAAGAAATGTCCCGGCGACGAGTCTCCTCAATTTCTGCACCTGTACCCATTGGGGCTCCCAGGGCAAGGCCGCACAGTAATTTGCATGCCCCCATTGTGCGTTAGCGTCGCTTTTTCTTCAATAATCACTTCCTCACGTTCCGCAGACACCTCAGAATACCCAGACTAGAGATCCTTACTATGGCCATGAGAAAACTGCTTGCATCTGTGCTCGCTTCATCACCCATCTATTTGCATGCCCAGAAAATCCTCCGTCCACAGGTGTTACTCCTGTACACGGCAAACTTCCTTTTTTCATTGCCTATGCCCTCCACCGTACAAAGCTGCACCCTGCTGTTACTTATGCTGCTCTTGTCCTCTTACAGCGTCTGAAAGCTCGGTTTCCTACCGCACGTGGGTCGTCAGGACACCGATTATTTATATCCGCCTTCATGATTGCCTCCAAGGTGATTTGTGATGACACCTACTCCAACAAGTCCTGGGCAATTGTTGCCCAGGGCATGTTCAGCTTACGGGAGGTAAATCAGATGGAGAGGGAAATGTGTGGTTACCTCGACTGGGAGATCACTGTTGACAACGAGACTTTGAGCAAATTCGAGTCCACCGTGCTCCAGGACTTTAGTGTGGATCGAGAACAATATCCAAATTATTCGAATATTATGGTCTCCCGGAGAGCGGCAAGGGCAGCGGCCTCGACTTCCAATACCCCCATGCCACAACCGAATTCAACAACGTCTCCTGTACCTGGATTCGCGCAGCGCAAGTCGCCCTCAAAATCACAACCCTCTCAGTCACAGTCCCCACCCACAACAGCAACAACATCTTTGTCCTCAGCTTCCTGGGTTGCTTCAGGCACGCCGGACACCCCACCTTCATCACTATCAAACTCGTCTTCGCCTATCTCCACAGGGTCTCCACGGACTCCGAATAATGACGAGGTATCGCATCCACGCATCAGAAGCGTGGATGCGCTACTCCCGTTCAAGATTGACCAAGTTCCTGTTGTGCATCCGCTCAAAGGAGAGATGTTCGCTTTTGCAGTGCCTTCTTCATGGTAGCATCAATTATACATACCACAATGACATTCGATAACCCTTACACTCATCTTCATCTTGTATCCATATCAATTGGGGACGATGTACGAATAACATTCAGAGAGGTGTGAATCTGGACCGTTCCCGAGTCACTGTTGTGTGCAATAAATCAAGCGATACATGTTTAGGACCATAATGATAATGGAGTGTTCTGATTTTGAATACTGTATTCCCTTTCGTCTCTGCCTTGTTCTGCAGCGGGTGGGTGACGTAAATGTTATTCAACCTGCGCTTTCAGAACCTCAAATCTACCAAGGTCGGCTTTCAACTTCATCGTGTACGTTCTGTTACTTGATTATTTCCTTCTATGCCTTTACAGAGAATTGGGTGCGACGCCTGGTCATCTCCTCGCCTTCTATGATTGACTCGGGTCCCACTAGCACCTCGCTTCAGGCTCCTATCTGACAGATATCTGCTGGAGTCTCAACTGGACCCTGTCCGTACCTGAGTTCACGAATGGGCAAGGGATCAATTAATTCATGTTCGACTTTGCCCGAAAACACCCTTCAGTCGTATTGTCATTGTGGCCAACTCATTGTCTTTCCTAAGCCAATGTGATGATCACAAGGGCGCAGATGGAAGGGAAGCTGCGCACAGCCATCCAATGTTATCCAGAAGTGTCCTTTTGTCCTCCCAGGTTCAAGAAGAGGTAATCTGGGAATCTCCTTGGTCAAGAGGTCTCGTGTCCTCTGCTTATCCTCAAACGAGGAAGATGCCTCGTGCACCCGAAATGAGCCTTGAGGCCGATGACTGGGTCTTCTTGTGTTTCATGTCCCTGTGGAACATCTCACGTTGACAGGCTTCCATTCCTGGTGCTAACGAACATTGTACAACATGAATGCTATTAATCCCGAATGTCCGCATTTTGGACGCCATCAAATGACCTCCCTGGTGCTTTCTTTAAATGTCGTTCTCGGTCTCCGCTGGACATGAGACAACCCTCATAATCATCTGCTTATCGCCATACTACCCAGCGGCCCTGAACATCAGATCATCATGAAGTTTGATGCATCGTTTTGTCCCAGTGGAGTGCAATCACACAGCTACTTCATGTGATGCTTCTCAAGTCTATTCTCAAATACGACTATACCGATCGCGCATCTATCAAGATGATCTGCAGTTAGATGTCCCTGCCTTAAAAAAACGAGCGGTGCCATCATGCTTCTGGCGATGTCGGGCTGTCTGGCTGTTGTACCACTGTGTCTACACACCAAACCTTATCCTTATCTGGGTCAATTCTATGTAAGCCCCGTATTCAGTACGACATTCCTGCATCCACGACCTATGGGAACCATCTCACGATGTGTGATGAAGCTCCCATGAGGACCAGTTTCACCAATGACGTAACACTTGGTTGTGAAGACCTACAGTGAAGTAATATGATTACAACTGCTCAATTCATCTGGTCGCCGATGTTCAGTTCCAGGGATTTGACTCGGGAACTTGACAATGGAGTGAGTACATATGTCCCTTACTTAGCTTGTTCCTTGGGAAGTCGTTTAGAAAGCATGTATTTGTGTCGTAACCAGGTCTCTGGCTTTCATGTGAAGAGACAATTCCGAAATTCAATACAATAAGGCGGGCTTTTGTGTGGGACAATAACTAGGTGCTTCTCTCGCCTGAGGGAATGTTGCTCATTGTATCGGAAAAATTCGAGTGGAGGCTCAATTACATCAGAATAACAACATGTCATGAGGACCCGTGTAGCGCCATGGCAGGTGTCAGCGGTGTCAACGGGGTGTCTATAATCCACATTTAAATCTATGGTTCCAATCATTTTTTTGAAAAAAGAAAATGCAATGGAACTCATGATTATGTTCAGCTTGTAGAGTCGAATGTTAGAGTACGTTGAAAACCAAGGCAATTCAATTGATTCGAAGACTCTAATGAGCTCATTGCAAAGATGTTAGCAGGAAAATACTTTTGGTTTATGAATGAAACGAATAATACATCCATCATTGGGAATCATCATTTTTCAGTATCGTGTACAACGGAGAAAAAGAAGTGATGAGCAATTAGTGATAAAAATCATCCATATCTTTTTTCTTAATTTCCGCACTGTTACCTCCTCATCATTCAACAGCCACTGATTATTAAAATCAACATTCTGGCCGATACATATCATTTTTCATCTATTCTGTGCATGCTTTTTGTTTACATAATACCACTGCAACAGTAGATTTCACAGAATCAATATTTGAATTTTTTGTAATAATTTTTTAATAATATTCTTATTGTCTCATGCTATGAAGATGTTCTGTTCTACATGAATAGAAGTTGCTTCATTGTTGTGCTTTATATAAATTATAGCTTGCTTCATTCTCATGTAATGTTAGTTAGTATCTCATAAGTGAAGGTTTCTATAAGGAGACTTCTGTCCTCATCCATTCACATCTATACAGCCACACTCTTCCATGTCTCTACTCTCTTCTGCTTTTCTGCATGCATCCATTGTTAGGGAATACTGGCAATAGGTAAGCCCAGATTCACTCTATAAAAGCTTCATTGCACTCCTAGGCTTGTCATTACCTAGATTAGCCTCTAATGGACTAGTAACTGCTCCTACTTATCCTAATTTCTATTGTCTAGCCTATTACAGTAATACTATAGTTATATTACAATTGAAGACTTATAGAGTGAAGTCAACAAAAGAACCTTGTATTAGAGTTAATACAAGAGAACTCAATGGAGTTCCAAGTACAAAATGTCTACCTTGAAATACACTAGGCTGATTGTTACAATTCAAAAGACCTTAGAGTGGGTCAATGAAGAAAAACCTTGTATTAGGATTAAACACAAGAGAACTCAATAGAGAACTCTGTACAGGATTGTCTACTGTTATGATCTTAATCCTTAGGGTGGGATATAAGAACAACTCTTGTATTAGAGAAACACAAGAGAACTCGATAAAGAGCTTTTTACAAAATAGTCTACCTTATATACTCCTACAGATGGTCCATGCTAACTACTGTGCACCCTACCCTAAATGACTATGTGTAAAAGATGAGGCCAACATGTGGTTTCCATGTTGTATGATATCATTTTGTTCTAGAACCTTCTACTTCCTTCTCTTAAGTCCCATGATCAATGTTGTGACCATACCATCATATGTGACTGATGTGACTGATCACTTTTAATCCTAACCCCAGAGTTCTAAAAATAGAAAAGATGAAAAATAAATAAAAAATAAAATAAAAATAAAAAATAAAATAAAAAGAAACAAAGTCCACTTTCTACAATCTTGACATCTATCTTATATACTGAAATCCCATAGTCCATGCTACTCTACTTCTAGCCTACCCTAAACAGCCATGTGTTTGCCTTAAGGTCAACATGTATTATACATGTTGTATGACATCATCCTTTTAGAACCTTCTACATCCTTCCAATGTGACATGTGATCATGTAACTGTGACTATGACTGTGTTATAGGATATGTGACTGATGTGTGACAGTTTGTGACAGTGTGATGTCACACTAACCCTAACCCTAAGTTTCCAAAATAGAAAATAAAGGAAAAGAACATAGAAATAAAAAAGAAAAAGAAAAATAATTAGAGTCCACTGTTTTTAACTCTAATACTGATGGTCCATACTACACTAAACTTAGCCCACCCTAAAGAGCATATATACTACATGCTGATATGTAATATAACATTATTATTCTGTAATCTTCTGTATTCTTTTATGATATATGATTGTGTGACCATGACTTGTGACAGATGTGTGACATTCATATGTGATATCATGCTAACCTTTAACATAAAAAATAAATAAAAATAAAAATAAAAATGAGAAAAATAAGTTTATTATCTTCAACTCTAACAAGTTATTCAGTTAATTATAGCTGTAGATATTAATCAGTCAAGTATATAAAATAAATGCTTAGACTATCTTACTATAGTATATATAGTAGTAGTGTAATAGTAAAATATCTTATCCAAATATTATCTAGAGTTTCTAAACACTTACAACTTCTCAATATTATAACTTAAGACTTAAAGATAAGTTAAAAGAGAAATCTTGTATAAAATTAACACAAGAGAACTCAATAGAGTACCTAGTATAAAGTGTCTATCTAATACACTAGTTAATTAGTTTATGCAAGACCTTATCTAATCTATCCTAAAGGTCATGTATTATTTATAAAATTAACATATGGTAAATATGCTATATAATATTATTATTTTAGAACCTTCTATACTCTTCTATATAACATATGATTATGTGATCATAACATGTGTGACTAATATGTGACATTTTGTGACAGTCATGTATAATATCACACTATATCTTAACTCTAAGTTTAAAATATGAAAATAAATAAAAATAAAGGAGAATAAAAAAAAAAGAACAAAGTTTACTATCTTCAACTCTGACTAGATAAAGAAGGTACAAGAGAAAGCTAGAGCAACATTAAGAAAAGCACAGAAGAAGATAAAGCAACAAACAGATAAAAAGAGGAAAGAAGCTAAGAAGTTGAAGAAGAAAAGATAAAGTAATGTTGAGCATAAAAGGTTTAAAGAAAAACTAGTAAAAAAACTAGTGAATTAATACGTTGGTTTATGTTATAATTAATATCTTATACTTTATAAGTGTTCACTTTATGATACCTTAACTTGAACATATGTTGAAGTTATTTTATTTATAAAATTCTATTCTACTGTACTATATATTACAAAATGAACTACTCACTTATTTGTGATATCTAAACCTTGGATGCACTCTCAGAGGTTTAGGAGTGATTTAGAAGTTTAATAATGATAACAATGATGATTAAGATCAATACAGATAATAAAGAATAAAGATTGATGATAAATATTGATGATAAATGATGTAAATTGATATTATTAAGTTTAAGGTCTAATCCTCAGACACAGAAGTATATATATAAAAGAGTGATGGTCTATGTGCAAGCTGTTTCTATCACATAATCAAAACTCATACCTGATGGGAGCTGTCATCTGTCATAGCAGCTGTCAGGCTAATTTTAAAAGATAACTAATTATGTCACTATATTAATATACTTATATCTCTATGAATACTTATTGTTATATAATATATTATATATTATTGGAAACAGTTTGATGAGCACTTTCCAATACAAGTTTGATCATGTGAATCTCTCCAGTTGTTCATGAGATATTAGCAAACAAAGCTTTTATAGTTGCTGATGGCCTGATATCTGAGTTATTCATTATTGATTTTGTACATCCCACATATATGCAGATAGCTCTTATTCAGGGCTTTCTAGTGCAACTTAGTTTGTGAAAATCAGTCCACTGGTTGTGGAGATACAAGCTGAATGAAGTTTGTGACACTATATATTTTCTTTATATAGTATCAGTTAGTATCTCATATAGTAGAAGAAGTATCCTCATGTGATCCTTATATTCTACTCATTATTTTCTCAAGAACATCTTATTTATTTCTCATAGTCTATAGATATATATAATAATAGATACAGTTCTATATATTTACATTTTACTAATTGATTATCTTCTTTATTCTTTCTCAAATCTTTGTCTAAGTTGTAATCTGAGCCAAGCTTAGGATCATAACAGTCTATATACCATTGATAAGATAGTATCTACCAATACAGTCAAATTATAACTGCCAACTTTGATGAGAATTCACCTAATTGTGAATATTAATTGAGTAGTAAGATACAAAGAACAAGTAAAGAGACAGAAAGTAGAAGATGAAGTCAAAGAATGAAAGATAGAAAAAAAAAGAAAAATAAGGGGTGTTGTGAAATACTTGGTATAATGGAAGGAGTTTACAATGAAACATAATATATGGAAAAAAGAGGAGGACTTAGAGAATGCAAAAGAAGCAGTAACATAGTTTGAGAGAAGAATAAGTATAGAAGTAAAACAACAAAAGAAATTGGATATGATAGAGAAAAGGGACTTTAGAAAGAGAGAATTATTAGGGAAGTATATAACAAAGATATTGTAATAAATAGAACAATGGGGGATTTAAAGAAGAATATTTGAGAAAACTAGAGAGAAACTAGTGAAAATGAAAGTCAGTTTTTCTAAAGAAGAAATCTTGAAGAGAAGATAATATCAGAGTTAAAGACTGTGGACTTTGTTTTTCTTTTTATTCTTTCTTATTTTCTTTTTATTTATTCTCTTATTTTGAACTTAGGGTTAGAGT
>Ga0157368_1000242_pt1 | contig 26437 bp, 18 predicted proteins | sample AttbisABBM3_FD_113146 | JGI IMG/M metagenome (GOLD analysis project Ga0157368, IMG submission 113146) | Fungus gardens microbial communities from leaf cutter ant in Botucatu, State of São Paulo, Brazil - Atta bisphaerica ABBM3 | ecosystem: Host-associated > Fungi > Mycelium > Unclassified ... | reverse complement strand
ATTTATATAAATTACATGTGGTCCATGCTACAACAATATTAACCTGCCCTTATGTTCATGCATCGTTCTCATGTCCTATTACTCATTCACATGTGTTTTCCTTAAGGCCACCATACTTCCTACATGTGCCCTGACGTCATACTCTTAATCTCTGCTGTACACATGTATACCATGAGAAACCCATGTCCCTTGACATCACCCCTAACCCTAACTCTAATCTAGACTCCTCTCAATCCTTCTAGACCGTTCTAGACTCTATCACATCACTTCCAGGTCACATGCTCTCCATCTGTTGTAGACTAATAATAATACTATCTATCTATGTCCAGCTAACCCTAACCCTAGCTAAAGTCTGTCCACACTCTTGTCTTATAACACTTCTAGACCACTCTAGGCCTATGACATCATCTCACATGACTTCCAGGTTACGTGCCCTTTTCCTGTTATAGACTAATAATAATACTACTGTCCTATTTCTGTCCTAACCCTAACCCTACCTGAAGTCTGTCCACACTTTCATCTTATAACAGTCAATAGTACACTAAGTAAACTTATGAGTCAAATATCTCATGGAGATCACAAGAGAACTCAACAAGAAGTCCCCAATACATTGCTACTCTATTTATACAAATAGTTTTTGGTTTATACTAGCAATAAATAACCCTACCCCAAAGTCTATGTATTGTTCATGAGTATACCAGAAGATCGACATGTTATAGACATACACCTTGACATTATTCTTTTTAATTCTTTCTGTAATATTCTAGGCTTTATATTAGAACTAAGAAGGTATTCATGAAGTTAGACTTGAGATAGAATTACAACAATATGAGGATAAAGAAGATAAATGAGTGAAAAATAGTCTTTACAATACCAGAAGAGTCAATTAAACCTATAGTTATATTTTTTGGTTTGACAAATTCTCTAGCCATATTCTAGGCCATAATAAATGAGTTGCTAAGAGACTTAATTAATATGAGATAGGTAGCAAGTTTCATTGATAATGTGTTGATAGGAATAGAAAGCAAGAAAGAACATGATAAGCTAGTAAAGGAGGTCTTGACAAGGATAGAAGCAAATAATTTATATGTGAAGCTAGAGAAGTGTAAGTGGAAAGTGAGAAAAGTAGGATATTTAGGAGTTGTAATAAGACTAGATAGGATAAAGATAGAGAAAGTAAAAGTAAAAGTAGTGTTAGACTGGCCAGTTCCTAAAATGGTTAAAGAAGTACAGAAGTTTTTAGGGTTGGCTAATTATTATAGGTGATTTGTGAAACACTTTGTCAAAATAGCAAGGTTGTTACATGAATTGACTAGAAAAGAACAAAAATAGGAATAGAAGATAAAATAGGAGAAGTTGTTTGAGACATTGAAGAAAAGGTTCATTATAGAACTGATTCTAGTGGCACTAGATTTAGACAAGAAGATGAAGATAGAGATAGATGCATCTAATTATACAATGGAAGAAGTGTTGTCAATAAAATGTATAGATAAAAGATGAAGACTAGTAGCTTATCTTTTGAAGTTATTAAATGAAACAGAGCAAAATTATGAAATTCATGATAAAGAAATATTGGCAGTGATTAGAGAATTGAAGGCATAGAGATATTTGTTAAAAGGCACTAAGTTTAAGTTTGAGATTTGGACAGACTATAAAAATTTAGAGTATTTCATGAAAATATAAAAGTTGAATTAGAGACAGGCTAGATAAGCTATATATTTGTCTAGATTTGATTTTACTTTGAAGCATGTGCCAGAAGTAAGAATGGGGAAAGCAAATAGATTGAGTAGAAAACCATATTTGAAGGTAAGGATAGAAAACAATAATGAAAATTAGAAATTGATAAAGAAAGAGTAGATAATAGGAATGATGGAGGTAGTTTTAAGATGACTGGATGAAGACTGTGATGATATTATGAAGATTACAACTCTAGAAAGTCCTAAGTGTATTGCCATAAGAAATAAGTACAAGTAACATGCATCTTCAAGAAGTCTTAAGAGAATAGAATAGAGACTTTTAGAGGTAGTAACTATTCTAAATACTAAAGGAGTTCATTATAATCTAGCAGAATAGTACTGACATAAGGGAAGAATCATAATAGCTAGATGATCAGAAACTCTAATAGAAATAACTAGAATATTTCTAAAAGAGAAAAAGAGAGAATTGTTATGACTTTTATATTGAGTAATACAAAAGAACTTGATAGAGTTCTAAATACTATTATGACCTTAAGCTTAGCTCAGGTTGCAACTTAGACAAAGACTTGAGTAAGAGAAGAGGAATGATTAATTGGTAAAGTGTAAAGATATAGAACTGTATTTACAACTATACATACCTATTAACTATGATGTTGTGGCAACTACTAGACACAAAGTCTAATAATCACACAAGATAGCAAAGCTTTCAGTAGGCTATCGATGTGGAGATCACAAGAGAACTTGATAAGGAGTCTCTGCTAAATTGCTATCCTATTTATATAAATTACACATGATCTGTGCTACTTAATAATTACCCTACCCTAATGTCTATGTGCCATCCATGAGATAGCCATGTAGTTAACATGCTCCTTGATATCATCTATCTAGACTACTTTAGCCCACTCTAGTCTGTTCTAGGCTTATGACATCACATCATGTGTCTCTTCATCATCAATAAAAAAGAAAAAGAAATTCAAAAGAAAAGAAATATAAAATCAAGAAAAATAGATAAAATAAAAATAAAAATGTTAGTCCTCACATGCATTATAACATATGAGAAATACATTATGTGTTCTTGAGGAAAAAATGAAGCAGAAAATGAGGAAGCTTTCACTACTACATGAGAATAAGGCAAGACACAGTTTAATGATGAGTCAATGATGAAATAAACACCAACACATATCTAGCATACAGCAAACTCTTGTAAAACATGAGATAGTAATTGTGTGATTATAACAAGTACAAGTTAGTCTACCTTATATACTATAGACCATGTTCTGTATACATATTATATCTAACCTATCCTAAAGTCCATATGCTTTTCATAAGATTAACATATTGTTACTATACTGTATAATATTATCTATTCTAAAATCTTCTATATTCTTCTCTGTGTTACATAATCATGTGACTGTAACTACAATATATATGACCACTCTGTGATTAGTGTCACACTTATGTCACACTTTGTAATTTGTGTGACTGTCATACATGATATCATATCATACTCTTTTATCTAAGTCTAAAATAATAAAAATAAAAATAAAAGAGCAAAAAAGTAAAATAAAGTCAAGTTTATTGTCTATAATTTTGATAAGAATCTACAATAGGTATGCAAGAAAGGCTTAAGGTCTGGAATTAACAGTGTGTTTACAGGATTTGGTAAAGTTCTGCAAGACTAGAGAGAAAGATTGTAGAAGCTAGTAGAGTTGAAGATGACTAGTGAGGGACAAAATTACTGTGGGCTTCAGTAGCAGTAGAGAGTCTTCTTATAGATAGTAGTAAAGGAATTAGAATCAATGTTAGTAGAAAAAATAAAAAGAATAAGAGAGAAAGATAAAAAAGCAGTAAAAATAGTTGAAGAAATAAACAGTGCAGAAGTGAAAGCAGAAGTGAAAGCATTGAGAGGTGGTGAGTAGGGGATAAAAGGAGAACTAATATTGAAGGAGAGAAAAATGTATATGCTAAAGAATAAGAAGTTAAGATTAGAAGTAATCTGGCTACATTACAATATACTGGTAGCAGAATATAGAAGAAAATGAAAAACAACAGAGTTAGTAACAAGAAATTTATTACAAAATGAACTACTCACTTTTTTGTAATATCTGAACCTTAGATATACTCTCAGAGGTTTAGGAGTGATTCAGAAGTTCAATAATGATGACAATGATAATATAGAGATATTTATACAAAATAGTGATAGTTTGTATGTAAGCTATTTCCATCAAAACTCATATTTGGTGAAGCCGTTATTTGTCATAACAGATATTAGGCTAATTTTAAAAGGTAACCAATTATGTCACTACATTGATATGCTTGTATCTCTATAATACTAATCTCCATATGATGCATGATATATCATTAAAAACTGTTTGATGAGTGCTTTCCAATGCAAGTCTGATTGTGAGAATCTGTTTAGTTGTTTCTGAAATAATAGCCAATGAAACTTATAGTTACTGATGGTCTAATATCTCAGTAATCTGTTATCACTTTTGTATATCACACATATATGTAAATAGCCCTTATTTAGAGCTTTCCAGTGCAACTTGGTTTGTGAGAATCAGTCTACTAGCTATGGAAATATGTAGGTGAGTGAAGTTTGTGACAGAATTACTAGTGTTCAGAAGTGACAAAAGATATAGGAAAATATGTAAAGAGATGTGATTTATATCAGAGGATGAAGAATAGAACAGAGACACTAATAGGTAAGTAAATGGCAAATGAGATACTAGAAAAGCTATGGACATACTTAATAGTGGACTTTATCACTAAGTTATTGTTAGTAGCAGAAAAGATCTCTTAGTCATGCTGTTGATTGCAGCATAAGTATTTATCAGTAGAATATTTTATAATATAAAGTTAGGAAAACAATATTACAATTAAAGACTCAAAGTGTTAAGTTAATAAAAGAACCTTGTATTGAGTTAATATAAGAAAACTTGATAAAGTTCCTAATAAAAAGTGTCTACCTTATGTACACTAGCTAGTGGTCTATATAAAACTAATACTAACCTACTCTAAAGACCATATGTTATTTATAAGGTCAACATATTGTTATGACTTAAACTCAAATAAGAGTAGAATCTTATATTATTTAACATAAGAGAACTCAGTGAAGAACTTAGTAGAAGTGAGTCTACTTTATATATCTATAGTACATAGTCTGTGTACACTTTATATTTATTCTAAATATTATAAGTCATATATAAGAGTTATCATATTATATAATATATGATATTACTCTTTCTTTTATTTGTCACTTAACATTGTGACTATGACAAACTTGTGATAGATATCATGTTTTTTTCATATTACTGTAACAGTTTTAATAGTTATATGTTATGTTATTTTTAGAATTGATCTTTTCAGTTCCATTATCATTGGTATGGATTTGATTTTAGGATTGTGTCTTACTTAGTCAGTATATCACCTGATCATATATACTACTTCATGTGAATGTGTTTTTGACTCCTAGTTATTTACAGTTGTCTACAAGTGAGTTATTGTCTTATTTCTTTCAATCTAGTCATTTATAGTTGTTCACAGTTTATTAGGTGATTCCTAGGCTATCAGAGTGATTCTTAAGGCTTCTAGAATCTTGTAATTGTCACTTGTACTCCAATTTTAACAGTTTTTACTAAGTCTGAAATAAGAAAAGAACAAAGAGGAATTAAAACAGAAAAATGAAAGAGTTTTGAATAATTGTCTTTAAGTCTGACATGTTATCCCTCTGCAAAACCTCATACATAACCTGTTTTCCATAGCAATGTTATCCCCTTACAATGTCTTTACTTCTAATCCATCTTCTATAGCAGAGTTATTTCTCTGTTCAAATACCATGAGTATTTGGTCTTCTATAGTAGAGTTTACTCCTTTCCAATCTGAACTCCTGTTAGTGTCTCACTACTGAAACATCCACTTAATATAGCTGTTGATATCACTTAGGGCTATATTATGAAGTAATAACACCACCTGAGTACTTCTCACTATTACTTTAGTATTTCAAGACTAGTAAATATACTGTAATCTTTAGTCTGATAATTAACTATCATCAAACTCTGGTATTTATGGTAACACACCTGTCTTATTAGTACTCACTCTATTGAACTCCACTTTACTTTAAACAAGAGACTGTATAGTAGGTATCCAAATAAGGTGATATGTCTTTTGCCTTCTCTTGTTATTTCATTTACTTATAGTTTCTCTCTTTCTAGTCCTAGTGATACAAATATATCTAGAACTAGGAAGAAAGAAACTGGTCCTAGCATAGTTTGGCTATGGATTAAATATGAACACTTGAGTTGTGTCTATTTACATAGTAATGATAAACAAGGAGTGGGTGTAACTATGGATAAGAATAAAAGAGATATGGAATGAACCAAAGAAGATATGATGACTAGATGAAGATGACAAGTAACACTCACACTTCAATATACTTTTCTGAAGTTATGACCATGCTGCAAGTAGATGGCATAGCACATGGGCTGAAGCCAAGGTCATTTGTAAAGTCTGCAACTCTTTGTTCCTTGGACAAGTTTCCATACTTAGTCCAAACCCTGCACAACCCCATGGACTTTCACTTCTAAGTGTGAACCATGCCTAACATTATTCCATACATGAAATTTTTTACCTTGTGTACCTCAGTTACTTACCACCACTTGGTAATGCCTGAGGTGACCTCTCTTCTGCTTTTACTTCATATTCTAGATATTTATTGTTCATTAGGTAAATGCAGTCACTTGCCACCATCATACCTGAGATATTAGTTAGCATTCATTTGCCTCACTTGCCTTCCAAGGCCAGATAATCTAACATTGTGTAGTTGAAAAAGCTATTTCAACACAGGGCTCACTCTATTAGGACAGTCAGGATACAGTCAGGTTGGGATAGAGACACTGGTTTGGGAGTTCCGCTTATATGCTGCTATAGCAGCCTTCCTACCAAATACCACTATGACTAGAAGTACAATGAGATTCGTTCATCTTATCTTCAAGCTTCTTTGTAGCTTTATCATCAATCTGTTCTTCATGATTGCTATTGCATGATAACATCATTCTTTTGATTGAGTTGAAGATGAAGCCAGTCGGCCGCAGTAGAAGAATATGGGCCCTGTTGCTGAAATAGGTATACTCTCTCCCCTTAAAACACTTAGAGACAATTACTATCTCTGAGGGATTTGTTTGCTTATATTGTACCTGGGATGGTTCGTCCATTGGTAGGTGACCGTAGCAAATGACACCATTCGGAGCGCTTTTGAGGAAAGCATTGTGACTTTCAAGTAGGACAATAGAATGGTCCCAAGAGATTTGAACGGTAGAAACTAACAAACCCCTACGAAACAAATGGAATCAAAGTGAATGATCTTGGAGTGGTCTGCAGACGTATTTCACGATGCAAGGCATTGAGGAACATTGATACGCTCATTGTGCTATGAAGCGAGATAAAACAGTTGCAGTATGTTATAGGAATCGGTGAATACGAAACAAGAATCCGGGGTAGTATTCCACCCCGCCTTGGAGGGGAATCTGAAAACTCAGCGAGGTCATATAGTTGTCCTTATCGAACAGTGACCGTGAGAGTTTTTCAATGTATTGATCCGCCTAAAACTCGGCAAGGATCCATCCATGCACGTCGTCCTTTAAACGGAACTAAACTAACCCGACTCGGGCTAGAACTTTCGGCGATCGATCGTACTGTCAAAGTCGAACAGCACTCGTTCCCCTTTGGGATAATCACGTCATGATTTACGTAACTCGATCCGTTGGGTGTAGGTGACAGACCAGATACCGGGAAAAAAGAATGACTTGTGCTCGAAATGCACAAAAGACCAATCATCGTGCTTTCGGATGCTGTCAATCAAGGATAGAGACCATGGCAATTGTTGCATATGGATCGCTCGGGCTTTTGATAGCTGACATCTAGGAGGTTGGACAGGCCGTCCAATTGAAAGACATAATACCCATACCTACATCAATGGGTGTTGTTCAGTTTACAGTGTGTTCATCAGGACTCGTCTTGGCGCTGTCTAACTCTGGGATCAGAAAAATGATGTTTTTCTAAAATTTGTACACATGGAAAAGGAAATCTAATTAACAATATTACTCCCGACGAGCAGGATGGAGCAAGGTTTTTTTAAATAGATCACAGCAGCAACAACATTAATCTTTGACATTTCGTACAAGAACGCGGAGATGACCAGCGAATTTGGGAGCAAGGAAAGCTCTGAAGTTGTAGTCATGCTCACTATCGAGACCATTAGCAAGGAAAGCAAATCAAGAGCGTTGATTAAGACGTACGTGGTACCACAATTTTCCAGTTCCAACTTTCTGAATATGTTACCGAGCATCAGATAGAGCTCACACCAGCCAAGACTGGTTATTTGTCAGCCAAGGATAGTCATATAAATAAATGAACTGAGTGAAACGCACTTGATACCGGGGCACATGCGAGGCCCTCTGGAAAATGCAATGAGACTATTATCGAGCTCCTTGTTGTCCAACCAGCGATCAGGATCAAAATTCAATGGGTCCTTGAAGACCGTTGGGTTTCTATGCATGAACGTATTGCCCATCGCAACGACGGTCTAAAGAATTAAATATGTCAGGCGAGTGCATATTTTGAGAAAGATGTACGATAGACCCACGCCAGCAGGAACCAAATGTCCACCAATAAGCGATTCAACTTGAGCTACTCGTGGGAGAGGGCTAACGACACCATGTGAGAACCTCAGTGCCTCTTTGATGACGGCGGTCTGGATAGGCGTATGATCAGCGTCGGCAGTGACATAATTAGCAAACACTCACTAAGTACGGCAACTTTTCAAGAACTTGAACACCCATCGGTGCATCCTTCTCTGGCCATGCCTCTTTAAGCTCATTTACAAGTCGCTTATAAATAAGAGGATTGCTCAGGACATGGAATATTCCAACGGAGCAAGCGTTTCCAACACTATCACTACCCGCTGCGATGAGAACACCACCTTCGTCGAGCAATGATTTTCTCGTCGGAGGTTCTCGGCCATTTTCTGTGTTGAGAAGGTGATGATAAATGGTCTCATGTTCAACATGTTCCAACGATGAAGGATCGGCAAGTAATCCGTCAACTTGTTTCTCAATTCGTCTCGAAAGCTTAGCCGCCGCGAGCATAGCAGGTGTTTTGAGAAAATCTGGCAGGTGGAAAATCAACGGCGCCAAGAACGGGAAGTGTTGTATCCAAAAGAAGAGACCATTCGTGTCCATGATAGCCATGAGAGCTGGATGTTTGAAGTCTGGGTGATCTAGGCACCTCACTGCGTTCGCGTGACAATAGGAGGTGATGATCTCCACTGTTGTAGAATGGAGGCCAAGATGAAGGTCTGCCACTCGACCCGACTCGGCATAAGGACCGAGAGCAGTAATAAGTCGGTCTATCTGTCTATGGGTTCAGAAATAGGAAGTCGAGCTGGAAGAAAGGGCACTTGCCGAATGCTGAATGAGGTTCTCGAGTTTCAGGATTGCACGTCGCGAGAAAAGGGGCAAAAGGATGTCCCTGCGTTTCTTTGCCAGCTTTGGATCCGTAAGGCCAAACGAAGATTCTTCCTCGTAGAAGCAGTCGTAGAAGGAAGCCCACTTGCTCATCTTCTTACCCATGCCATATATGTCATAGTAGGCTTGTGGGTCGCTGAAATGTACCTTAAAAGGAAAATCAATAACGCTCAATATGTCAAGAAAGTCGACTTACCATGTTCGGCCTGTATCTAACCACAGGTCCTGGATTCCTCTTGGGTTAGATGGATAATAACATGGGTATGTTGTAACCTCACCGTATATCTTATGCAATTTTTCCAGTTGGGAGACCTGTGCACCGTCTTTCCAGAGGTCATAATATGCAGCATAATAGTGGGTAATTGCAGCCAGCGGGGGTCCGGGGAATTTAGATAGAGGGTGAAGGTATAGTCTGTATAGAGCCAAAGCTGCAGTTCCAAGCCCACCAACAATGAATAAAGTTGAAACGCCGTCCCAAGCTGAGTAGGTTATCATGGCTCGTCTTAGTACCAGAGCTACGGGGGTGCCTTCTTTAAGGGCCCATCCAGAGGATTATATAGGCTGACGCATGCCTTATTAGCACTAAGAATGACCAAGAGCGTAAGGGTAAAGCCTAGGAGCGAGGAGATGAGGTTAACGTAAGGGGAAATCTGACCATCGCTCGTACCATTTCCTAGTTGATGTCTGACTTTTTGATGCGACTGCAAGAATGACACCTAACTGATCTCTTTGATTGCCATACAGTGTAACGTGTTTTGGTATCTATGTAGACTTTCAAGGAAAGTATGTGCATATGCTTTTAGCCAAACCGGAGTGCAAGTGGGAATAGACTGAATTTGACTTGGCATTAAATTTTCAGCACACACAGAGCTGAGTGTCCGCTGATATTGGTGCCCGTCCATCACAAGAGAGCATGGAACCTGCCATATATTCTTCGCAATCTTTTCGGTGGTTAGGAATGACCCATTACCAAAGACGCGAGCCCTTCCCTGTCTTCATGTGTAAAACCTTTTTCACCCATTCCTTTCCTGGTAATATTGGCGCTCAGTTGTGATGACGTCTCTGAAGCTTCTATCACGAAAGGGAAAAGCATATAATCGAAAGTCAAGGGTCTCGATCCAGGGTGGAATGAACGGACATAACCGGGGTCAAGCGAGTGCTTGGTACCCTGTAGAGCAGGACGGTTTCGAGGTGAGCGTCGTGGTTTCGGAGATAGTATTGATCTACAACGAGTGTTCGACTGCACACCGCTAATAGAAAGTATACAATGATTAGTCACATCTAATTATAAATTTGGTTTGGTTTGGTAACGTTTTTATTGGGCATAGGTTGAAGTGTTCATGAAGACGTATGAGCTCGCAGTATCACCAAAATAACATCAATTCCAGGCAGGTCGCATTAACCTGAGTAATCCTGACAATTTGAAAATGTATCTGACATTGATTTCGGATACGCGGAGGACCCCGCAGTAAATATGAGCGCCGAGCGATATCGGCTTCCCTGAATTGTTGGTTACCATCCTCGATAAAGCAGCATCACAAGAAATATCCTTCCCCCATCCTCATGAATCAACTTCATTAACGTAAACGAGCGAAAGAAATCTGCTAGAGCTCTATTACCAAATTGGATTAGGGCAATGTCTTAGATTTAGCAAGCTAGTTCGAGAAGTATGTTTGCGGTTTATCTATCACATTTTGGAGTAGCGCAGGAGTTAGCGGTGTTGGGAGTACAGTCTATGTGCCGAGTAGTTTTTTGTGGAGGTAGGTCGTATTCACAATATTTGTAACGTTAGACGATGGCAGGTTGCTCAGCAGGTAACGATTTTCGTTGTCACTCGCATTTTTTCACGTTCAGAGTTTCTATTCTGCAACAAGGAATCTAGAGCCGTGCGGCCTGGTAGGTGAGCACAAGTTCGAATGCCCTGCCCTATTCCTATTAGTGTGGACTGTCGACAGACCAACCCGACTCGCTCGATATTGCTTCGAGTCTACCAACCACGGCCACGGAGTTACTTGGCACTGATGACATAACCCGGAAAATGGGTGGGAGCTGTCCACTATAACATAGTCCACCTCCAGCCGTTCCGGTTTACCTATTTTCTTCAAGTCCCTTGAGATCTCAGTACCCGAGCCCAGAGTGCAAAAGTCCATAGATGGCACTGGACCCCAATGGATAACTAATCTTCGAATAGAGTGGATATTCAATATCTCCTGCAAGTAGCTGAACCATTGGCGTCCTTAATCCGTATGTCTAGAAGTGACATATTTCCATCACGTGATATGGACATCTGTAGGACTTATTGTATTCCTACATTCACACCATGAACGCCCTATCCCGACGTGAAGAAGAGACCCTCATGAAGACGACAAAGGCGCGCGCACTGAAGGAGTGTGACCCCGCTGTGAGAGGTACAGCATGCACAATCATAATCATCCCCAAATGGAACGAACAACTTATTCAGCCTGACTCAGAATTCGCTCAATGTGCGTGTGGGCGTACAATTTCAATGGCATGGGCTTGTAAAGGAAAATTGAAGGTCGTCACAGAGTGCATGATTCAATTGTAAGCTTGACTCCAACATGTTGACTGGTCTTATTCAATGCTGCCAGCACTGGACCGGAACCTATGGAAAGGGTACGGAAAGAGTATCTGCGTTTACGCAACCAGCAACGAACAGAGCAAGACAAGTCATCACAACCCACTCATACGACACCCCCTTCATCGTAATTATGTCCTTCTCAAGCAACGACACGTTGCTCTCAAAGCCGATCGTTATCGGCCCAAAGTAATATGGCTTCCAGGTATACGAGAACGCGAAACTGCAACGTTGACAGGAAGCCGTACGCAACCAGCGGGTCGCGAAACTTGAGACACTAGAGATCAAGAAAATTTGATTTTTTCTCGTCTTTGTACACTAGTTATATGGGTTTGGTGGTAGTAGAGGGTTTTTTGAGGTATTGTCAGCTACCTCGAGGACTGAATATAGTCATAAGCCTTTGTCAATGCTGCCTTTTCTTGCCAAGTGTGAGGACAGCTCCATCAGCATGCTATTGGACACACTGGATTTGCATCTCATAGTGTCCGTTTCTGCTTGTGGACTATACCTCTACGTTTGGTAACCCGTGATTAACGATGAGCTACTAATAAACCTCAGGCAGTAACAATGAAATACAAAAAACCCGCAAAGTCTATAAGACAACAAAAAATCAAATTTTCTTGACCTCTTCCAGTGCCTCGAGTCTCGCAACCTGCCGATCGCGTACAGCTTCCTGCCAACGTTGCAGTTTCGCGTTTTCGTATACCTGGAAGCCATATACTTTGGGCCGATAACGATCGGCTTTGAGAGCAACGTTCGATGTGACAATTTGATCCCCTCCACCCTCAGTCGGCTCGGGTTCTTCTCTAATGCGGGTTCTTCGAAGGCGTCCGGCATCACTTGCAGCACCTGTTCCAGCAATACCGGCTCCGACAGCACTTGCTCCTCCGAGGGAATTGGGTGGACCACCAAAATCTGCTGGCCCACTTTTCGGGGGGATGTGGTTGGGGTAAACTAGGAAGAGGAGGTGAGGAAAAGTTGTGCCGAAATATGCTCCATCGATGCTTCCGTGTCGAGAGGATTTTGGTGAGTATAGATCTTCGCAGCGACCACAGTAGAGCTTGACAGATTTCTCATAAGGGATATCAGTGAGCCCGACGGGTAAAAGGGCCTGTGAGTTGCATAGCACACGTGGACATCGTCCAAAGTCTGCTCGCTTGTACTTCTCTATCTAATGCTAGTTTCAAAATGGATGCTGAAAATTCCGAGAATTGAACGCACCATCTTGGCCAAACCTCGTGCCGTGATAATCCACCGTGCATGAATGAGACCATATAATAGCCTTGCTTGGACGTCCAGTGATCCTCGTAAACTATCCTGAATGTCATCATCTGTGCCCAAAAGAAAGGCACATAAAAATCAACTCAATTACCCGGAAGTTGACATGATAGCAACATACCAAGGTTATCTGTAATCAGATCCAGGGCCTGCGAGTAATTCGCGACCTCATTATTCAAACCGGTGAGGTTAAACCGATCGAGGATAAAATCTTCATCGACTTCACAAAAGTATTCATTCCCCTTCGAAGAGAGAAACCACGAAATCCACTGGAAGAGCCATTTAGCGATGTTGTAAACTGCTTTGTTTCCTGCATTACCGAGCTGCTCAATGGATCTCAGTGAGTTATTTGAAATCAAGCTATGAAGCAACTGACAACAAAAGGAGATCCCGTACCTCGAATAATCGGAATCAGAACCCGTTGATATGTCTTCCACTGAATCAATTGAGTGAGTCATAGGCTCGAAAGAGGTAGATTACGACGTACTATTTGAAAAGCGAGAAGTAGCGGAGAGGAATTCAAGTGACAGCGTGAGAATCTTATCATTATGTAATTCACTTTACAGTAAAGTATTTTTACAATGATATTTAAAATAGCCGTATTACATGGTTAAATTTCTATCTTCTACATTCACGAAGAATCCACTTGAGGATAGACTCCTGGTAACAAGAACCCCAAAAGGTTCTAAATTTTTGCAAACAACTATGACACCAATTGAGAAAGTGTAGCAATGTGTTTTCTCTGTTTCGCGGCGATGTCAGAATGTACGAGGATGGACCGAAGTTCAGCTTCAGCCTGTAGATAATGGTAAGCGATCAATGACAACGTGGAAAAACAACAATGGATGAAACGAACTTGAAGTAGTCTATCCGTTTCCCACATCCTCGTTGGTAGATTTTCGAGTGCAACGTACACCGCAGGTATCGACTGGCATGAAAGTAACTCTGTCTCGTTTCTTCGTAGTATACCCAATGCTATGCGAAAAAGAACGTCCAGCCCATCAACAAGGAAGATATCCCAGACTCTAAACAAGGTCTACGGGAAGATAATGGTGATGAATGTTTTCGGATTGGAGTGATTCAATGACAAGTACGCACCTCTACAGGAAGACAATCAGTAAACAGTGACAAGAACCACGAGAAACAGATAGCCCCGAGGTCAATACCAAGCTCCGTCAAATGTGCATGTAACTTGGGTAAATGCTCCACGACATAATCCAGCAAAACGAGTGGGCATGCACGTGAAGGTAACAACGAAGGGGAGAAAAAATCTTTAGGGAGTATCTTTTCAACGAGGACAGCGAGCATCCAGAATGCATCTTCTTCATCCGCATGTACGAGGAGGATGGTCGACGTGATGAGGTTCATGCCTTGACAATAGCCCACAGCTGGATTACGTCTGATAGCCTTTAGCTCAAATACAACAATAATTATGAACTCACTAACCGGCTATAAGCAACTAACACCCTCTTCAACTTGTCTACTCCTACACCATCTCCCCCAAAAAATATATTCAGAGGCATCGTCCTTCCCACATCCTTCTCGATCTCGGCAATGACGCTTCCAGATCCCTCTTCTGTCTTCACTTCTAATAGGTCTCTGAACAAACCCGGCTCCCTCAATTCGAGGGCGCCACTACACTCCATCCACACTTTTGATCTGAAATATAGAGGAACCCCATTTCGCACCAAACGATCAAATTCTCGTCGTTCGTCGCGAGCAGAAGACAGACCAAGCTGGGCAAAGTTGATTAATCCTTCTGTATGTCCCAGCTCATCGGCGTCTTCGTCCTCCGCAAAAGTATCGCTGGTCAGGCCAAGACTGATGCTGACCCCGAGAAGGCTGTTTGCTGGAGCAGAAACTTGGGTGGAAGCGGAAGGTTTGTTACTTGTAGACTTGATGAGCGAGCGATGTTTGGCAAACTCCTTCCACTCCTTCTGCTGAGCCGCTTGTTGTTGGTCATGAATATCCGAGAGCTGGTCAAGAAGTTTGCGAATTGTGTTTACACAAACGTGTCGTGGAGTATCTTCATTGACGCTCAGAATTGATGTCGCCAAGAATGTTGGCCCCCCAGCACTACTCGAATTCGTACATGCTGAAGTCATTGTCGGTCCTGATGAAATAGCAAAGGTTCTCTTCGATGACGATCGGCTAATTGACCGGGCATCAGCAGACGACTGAAGCCCTTCTCCATCTCCTTCCATTCTCTCACTACTTCTGACACTCTGAATATCCAACTCTTCATCACACAAGCATTTTCCCTTGACAACCTCAATATTGTCTTCGTCGCTCATCCTCCCGTTCCTGACACCCAAGGTATCCTCATCATCCTCGGGCCAATTATCATCCTCCTCCCTATCCGCAATTTTGACACCTGTTAAGCATGTAGGTGCGCTGTTTCCGCACTCTCTCGCGCGCATGAGTAGCAAGACATCGTACAACGCCACATCATACATAAATCCATATCTATCCGTCAATGGTGGCTGACCACTACTATCACCTGTACTGTCATGCACCGAGAAACGCGAAGCGGAATAAAGGTGGGAGGTAGGTACTGCTAACGGGATGCTAAAACGGAAATTGCGTGATGTCAGAGGCGTGTGGGCGTATATACGGGAAAGGTAATGTGTTGGAGGTTTAGACGTTGCTGGGATAATGGATTCAAGCGGAACGGATTTAGGTTTGGTTTTTGCTGGTGTAGAAGTAGGTTGGGCGATAGTGGCATTGGTGGATAGAGAGGCAGTGGAAGTGGGTTGATTGCGGGAAGTAGGGGGAGCGGTGAGTTTGTGCTGTTGACGAACAAAAGATCTAAAGAGTGGTGACACAAAAGGTGAGGTCATACGGACACTGGAAGCCCTATATTTTCTTCTCTTCAAACCATCATTCATATTCAAGGCACGATTGAGAGACATTGTAGCATCGGTGCTGGAGGTGTGACTAAGGACGACATTAATATTGCCGGTGGCAGACTCATCCTCCTTCGCTGCAAGCGAAACTTCCTTCTTCTCCTTCACGGGTTTGTCACGAAAATTGACACCTTCGTCTCGAGCGTTTCTGATTAAATCCATGGCAAGCTTGGCGATAAGTACTCCAGTGTCACGCCCTTGATCTGCCAGGATACTACTCGGTTCATTGGTCATGACCCGCGTAGCGTGGACGATCGCCCGTAGGGTGGCACCTTGGATAATCACTATTGGTGGATCAGGAGGTGAGGTTGAAGTCACCGACGCCATTTGAGGCGACCCATCGAGCGTCGTCGTTAATGTAGGAGCGGCAATGTTGGATACGAAGGTGTTCTGAATGGGTGATAATACAGTGGGAGGTGAGACAGAGGGAATAGCAGAAGCCACGGACCCCACAACGGATGGAGCCGTGGATCGGATCGACTCGACATCATCCGCTTGGGCGGATGTGAAATTTTCAGGTTCTTTGGAGGGACTGTTGGGAAGGGGGTTCAAAATGGAGATACCTAATGTACCAAACACACTCTTGGTCGATTTCCGCCGCCCTGGTGTCTTTCCTAGAAGGGTATTGCTACTTGATGAAGAGCCCGGAGAACTGACCATAGACTGGCCGTCTTGTGAGCGGGATGCTTTGGGTTTACTCCACCAACCCCCCATCCAGTCACTAACTGAAGCACGTTCTGAACGCTGCTTGCTTTCAAACAGTGGAGTCCCTGAATAAGATGGTATCTGCGCACACTGGGAAGGAGGGGGCGTTACAGTGATCAGATGAGTAGTAGTTGATGTGCCTTCTTCAGTCTTTGTGATGGATAGGTCTGTGGTTGACCTTGAAAGGTGGCCAAGCTGAAAGGTGGTCTCCTCGGCCGTGGGTGCCATTGGTTTGGGTATACTTCGAGGAAGTGGTGCTTCGTCAGAAATGGCCTCATTTAACGACTCTATCAAGGACTTTAATACATGAGAGTCCAATAGCGAATTTATGGAGAAAACATCGGTAGCATACCCTACTGCTCTGTTGTCTTTGAACCCGATGCGAGTTTTCATCGTCGCTGGTAAATATAGATTGGACGACACGTCGTGCGACCTCTCTCTCTGAGGGCTGGAGTTCACGCAAGAGGTCATCTACCCTCTGCTTCCGTGCAGCTTCCTTCTCGAGCATTGAGCGTCGATATTCCTGTGAATCTTGCCATGCATGAACCATGTTGCAGTATGCCGAGGATAGAATACGCAGTGCAGTAAAATATGGATGGTTTGGGACATTTCCTGGCTCCTCGATCAAAGTCATTGTCGAAATGGCACCTTTTATCGCATCATCAGAGCACTCATGCCATTTTGTATTCAAAATGTGCGCAGTGACAAGCGGATTATGCTGCTCAGATTGTAACACTCTTATGACATGACTGTCTTCGAATGAGTCAAGGAGAGATGTTCCGTTCTCGTCGCCGAACAAAGTAGACGAAGGGAATTTTTTTCGAGTTCCTGGATATTCGTTGTGGCCGCGCACATGGCTTGGAACAGCAGAGACATCTGGTTCGAGTTGAGCGCTCAGAGTCAAGCAGTTGGTCGTATTCTTAGAGTCACTGCGAGGAGGTTCTCTACTTCTCCTACCGCGCTGGAGCAGCGGGGATAAGGGATGGGAATGAGCTGGAGTTTTTGGGTGTGATAATGACATAGTGCAGTCGATATCAAGCAGAGAAATCGATGATCATAGTTCCAGAACACAAGAGTGCACTAGTTGAATATAAAGATCGTTGTGTCTCAGAGAGCAGCTCTGAATCGGGCAGGTGTTTTCTATATTGGCCTGCGAATTTTGGGCTCACGTGCTAACTCTCCTCCAAATTACCATGGGATGGTTCTCCAGCAATAACAAGACAGAGGAAAACAATGAACCGTCACGACAGAATCGCCATAAATGCTGGGAAGCTCGCGATGGTTACTTTGGATGCCTCGACCGAGCTCAAGTTGTGAAAGCTGGCGAAGAAGGCAGTACTTGTACAAAAGAAAAGCAGCGTTACGAGAACAACTGCGCTGAGAGCTGGGTGCGTCTTCTTCGCAACTATCGTCTGCATTGATTGCAATTTTTGAAAAATCAGATTCAATATTTTAATCAACGGCGTATCATAGCTGACGCCCAAAAAGAACGTCTCGCACAGGCCAAAATACAGGCAGACAATTCCAAACGGTAAGCCTCCAAATGCGGTACGTCATCCTGTATTTCCTGTTGCTTGATGGGGACGTTTATCATCGAACATATTAGCACCACTGACATGTATCCAGTGAAATTCTCTACGTGCCCGGCGCAGGGAGTGGGAACGGGAAACGATCACATCCCTACTTTCATCAGCATGGTTCTCCGTCGGTTCGTCTCAGCTCTATGATCACGTACTGTGGCTCTCATGTCCCCTACCTGCTTGAGGACCAATAAATAAATACGAGTAACATAGCCTGAATTTCAAAACACCATCTATCAGGAGTGATCGGTGTAGTTGGCTCAGAGTCATACTATGACTGCTCAGTTCTGACATTCGATAACTTGCTGATCTCTTTAATGATCATTGAATTTGATTCCTAGACTTGGATGCCCATACATCAATACTTTAGGCGCGCTATTCTTATTCCCGAACGTATCCACGCAGTCCCACGCAGTCCCACTCCAGACTCCAGGCTCCAGGCTGTTCATATCCTCCTTCTGTATGTCGGCTTGTCAGTAGCTCCCGGAATTGACACCCACTTCTTTGAGTTCCGCCGGGACAACACTTAGCTAGATAATTGATCTTTCGGAATCTGATCAGGGACTCGTGGATAAATTCCTTCTATATTTGATTTACCTCCCGTCTTCTCGCTCTTCTTACCTGTTTCTGATGGCTATAGATGGTCGCTGACCACGCAGCCACTAGCTGATGGGATCTCTCAAACGTCTTCTTCCCCTGACCGAATATGATATCAGGATATACCAGAAAAGGTATTGGTGTGTACAAGAAGTGGGCTATTTGACTGGTATAAACCTCTTCCAAGCTCAAGGTCGTTTCATTGGGATAGCCACCTTAACCCCTTGTGCGCTTGCAATGCATCTCGAACATACCCCGGGGTACTCTGACTTCTTTGCATCTGGCTTTCGTGTTGTGTCGAGATCGAAAACAGTGGAGAGTCTATACAAGCGTGTATCTTCCTCAAAGCCTATATCTCTACCCTTTGACAGTGTGCTCTCTGATACGGATTCAGAAGGCTCATCTTCGAAACACAGGAATCGGCGGAAATCTATCTTAAACCTGCTGTACAAGTCCAAGTCTACATCTACTAATGAAAGTTTACAAAGCTCTAGTCATGCGTCAAGGCCCAGCGAACATTGCAGCGCCTCCCTCATATCCAATTTTTTTGGACGCCAACGATCGCCCAAAGCTCCTGCAGCCAATTTCATCTCAAGTGATGAATCTGGATGGCTTTCCTCGACGCCCAGTATCTGTTCTGTTGATGACGATATTGATGATCTTATGGACTTGTCGACTTGGCCACAGTGTCCTCTTGACGGGTATGTAAAATTCCCCTTGACGAGTGGACATCCGAGGCTCATAACAACCTTTCCATGATTTTTGTCTCATGCACATTTCATATGTCCTGTCGGACGATTTCACGGTATCTGTATAGATTTGCAAGAAATCCTCGCGCCATTACAGAAGTAGACTCCCGACCCGAAATACTGGACCCTTTCTCGCCGTCGCCAAGTTCCATGTCCTTTTTCGCCGACTTCAATCTTCCCTCTCATGTATCTGCTGAAGAGACAAGGCCAACCCGCCGTAGTCGTCCTGTATCCATGGGCTCTTGGTCAAATAGATTCTCTTTCGAATCATCAATTTTTTCCATTTCCCCAGCCTTAAAAAGGAATTCGCTTTCTTTTCAGTCGAGCTCATTTTTGAACACTGGAGCTTCCTGTTGCAGTCCACCGACAGATGTTTCCTTCTTACAACTTCCCCGGGTCTCAAGAGCGACCAAAGGGGAGAGGAAGCAGCCAGTTTCTGTCATTTCATCTTCTCGAGCTTCTGTGTATGCCACCACTCCCAAAATCCCACCTACGAAAGCTGAAAACCGAGATATCCAGCCAGACATCTTGCACCCTTCTGTGACTCAAACCCTTCAAGAAGAGTCACCTACGCGACCCAGTCCTCAACTGCCCCAATTTCCAACGCATTCGTCTCATGTTTGTCCCTTACCTTTGATCCCTGAGGACAGAAATGGCAGTGAACATTGTATCACTCAGGAGACTGAAAACCGCGGGAGTAGCCGTAGCGCCTCTAGCGTGGTTCCCTCTTTTATCTCAGTTCCGGTCCCCGTGTCCCCAATGCTTGACCGAGTTTTGGAAGTTGATGATGAGTCTGCTGATGTCTTTGTCGAAAGGGACCAAGATAGCGATGAGAGGCTTCAGACATCTGAAGTTGTCGGACTAGGTGAAGAAGCCCCTTCCTCGGCCTCAGATGCAAGAGTGTTTTTTGAAAATCAAATGGAGGACGTTCCGAAACGAGTGGATTGGAGGGAATTCTGCATTGAGGTGCTGGATGGACATTCAGACGCTCAGGGGGACTAACTACTTGACAACGACATGATGTTGATGTCGAGAATGATGGGTGAACGATAATCAACCTTCACTTCGCGATCTTTGCTGTTCACGTACCCAGGGTGCTTCACTGGACCGCCAAAAGAGTTTATGTCGTGGGTGTAGATAACTCTGAATCGCGAATCTGGACTCGGTGAGAAGCCCGAGAACATGATATTGCATGTGTTCTACATGTTTCATGTCTATTCTCATTAGCTTAATATTCTCGTGGTTTTGATCTTCCTTATTCCCACCCCTCGTGTGGGTTTTTCACTCTTATATGTACTGCTCTTACTGATATCTTGTCTTGATTTCTAACGTCTTGAATGCGTAATCAACGGCTAGGTTCCCAAATGAAAATTTCATTTTCCGATCATCATCGTCGAATTGTTGGATACTCTATACCTACTTCACATCAATGTACCTCATGTGATATAGTCATGATCTGCCGGATCACATAAATCGAACTGCAAGAACACTTTGAAATCAGTTGGATTTCGGGCATACACTTGTCAAAAATAATTTTAATACAGACTGAAACATGTCAACCACCCTGTGTTGGAGCACACCAGCATGGATGGTACAGTGTGGACACTTACCAGATATAGTAATATTGTTTGTGGAGAGTTCAATATAGAACAAGTGTATAATTTGGAACTAGTTGATGACAATGTATCTAGAATAGAATACGTCCATTAGTAATCTACTGTTATGATTGTTGTAGCAATCAATACTAGGGCAGTATAATGTACACTCAGTAGTGAACTTAGGTTGTCAGTCTTGGATTGGGGTTTACAAGAGGAACTCAATAAGGAGTTCTTACTGTATTGACACTCTATATACATTAATACATGTGGTCTGTGCTCTTCTTAAGTTACCCTTCCCTAAAATCTACATGTGTATACCATAAGAATAACATACTTTGGCCATGAGTTCTTGATATTATTGTTCCAGCACTTTCTACATCCTTTTATATTATATGATCATAATTACATGTGTTGTTATGTGCCTGATGATATCATGTAACATATTACATAATCCTTCCTTGTCAAAATAAAAGAAAAAGAAAATTAAATAAAAATATTGAGGCTCCAAGCATACCATAATACCCTCTTAAAGTTTCTTCTCTAGAAAAACTCTCTTTTATCTTCTTCAATTCACTTTTAGCTTTTTGTCAGATGTGGTTCACACCTTAGTAATAAAGGTCTGCAGAAGATGCATAAAAAAGCAGATAAGATGGAATACTTATTTACATATGGATGTTGAATAATCTTTGTAAGAGAAACTCTTGAATATTAATTCTAAGGTAATGCTTATGTAATACTATCAGTGGTGATCTTATCTACATCTCTTGACCTATTGTTGCATGCATATCTACCCCTTTCCCCTTTATCAATTATCATACTTAGATCTTATTGGATCATTATATCTAATAGTCTGTATTGTAAGTACTGTACCATGTGACAGACTATCTTCTATAGTATATATAGAAGCTTGTATAAGTAGATCTACTCTTACCTGAATATCAGCCTAGCTTTTGGAACACTTACCTAGTTTAATAAGTGAGATCCTCTCACAATCTTCAACTTCAGCTTATATGTTATATCCCTATATATTATACTAGTTTTGTGTATTTCAGAGAGAGCTTCTAATAGGCTAAGACATAAGTGGAACTTTTAGAGATGAGATATGTTACCTGTTAAAAAGCTTTAAATAAGAAAAGAAAGTGTTAGAAGAAGAAGAATCATAAAATGAACTACTCACTTGTTTGTGATATCTGAACCTTGGATACATTCTCAGAGGTTTAGAAGTGACTCAGAAGTTCAATAATGATAACAATAATGATAATAGATAATAATTGATAAGGAATAAATAGTGAAAAATATTGTTAAGTCTGAAGTCTAATTTTCAGATACAAAGGTATATATATACAAGAGTGTAATAGTTTGTACACAAGCTGTTTTCATCCTATGATCAATACTCATACCTAATAAAGCTATCATTTGTCATAGTAGGTGTCAGGCTAATTTTAAAAAATAACTAATGATGTTTTTTCTTTCTTATTTCTATTTTCTTTTCTATTTTTTTGGACTTAAGGTTAGGGATAGTGTGATATTATAACTGTTACATATTAAGTCACACAATCATATAACATATGGAAGAATATAGAAGGTTTTAAAAGAATAATATCATACTATACATCAATAGTATGTAATACATATGGTCTTTAGAGTAGGCTAGAATTCATATAATATAGACCATTAGTCTAGCATATATAAGATAAATACATTATACTAGGAACTCTATCAAGTTCTCTTGTATAAACCCTATACAATGTTTTTCTTCTGACTTATTACTGAGTCTTAAGTTGTAACAAAGGTGATAGACTTTTTTTTCTCAATATTCATATTTATATTTATTTTATTTCCTATTTATTTTTTTAATCTAAGACTTAGAGTTAGAGTTGTAGTATAATATTATATGTTACTGTTACTATTACATGATTATGTGACACATAAAAGAATCTAAAAGAATGATATTATATAGATCTCATATAGTATGTATAGTCTTTAAAGTAGATTAGTAATAGTCTTACATAGACTACTAGCTAGCATAGATACTCTATACTAGGAACTCTATTGAGATTAATCCAATACAAGGTTTCTCTTTTATCTTAACATTTTAAGATTTATGTTATAATATATATCTCTATAAATACTAATTGCTATGTAATATATAATATATTATTAGAGATTATTTGATGAGCTTTTTCAATGTAAGTTTAATTGTATAAATATGTTCAGTTGTTCTTGAGATAATAACTAATAAAACTTATAGTTACTAGTAGTCTGATATCTCAATAATCTATTATTAGTAATTATTACAACTTAAGACTTATTAAAAGAACTTTGTATTAGATTAATATGAGAGAACTTGATAGAATTCTTAGTATAAAGTACTATCTTATATATATTAGGTTAATAGTTCATACTAAGCTATATTTAACTCATCTTAGAGACTTTCTTTTATGTTATATAATTATGTGATTGTAATATATGTGACCAACCTGTGATGGATATCATACCTTATTACAATATATAATAGTTGTGATATCATACTAAACCCTAACCTTAGCTTTTTAAATAAGAATAAAAATAGAAACAAAGCTTATTATCTTCAACTCTGACAGTTTGTTAGGTGTAGTTCACACTAGAAGGCAAAAGCCCACAGAATTAACTTGGTAATGCAGACTTTGTCAGAACAACCTTGGCTTCAGTTACAACTTCAGATGAGTGAATGAAATCTGAGATGAAAGTAAGTGCTGATTTGGTGTGTCACTGTTGAATACTAGGAATTGAGTTCAATAGAAGTTATCTTTTTTAATTATCAGACTAGTGATTTACAGTGTAACTGCTAGTCTTATATATAAGTCAGATATATAAAAGATGCTTAGGGTTTCAGTGTACTGCACTGAGTGGAGGTTTCAGTGGTGAGATACTGGTAGGAGTCTAATAGAAGAACTCTGCTATGGAAGACCAAGTTTGATAGAAGTATTACTGTCATAGAAGACTGGGTATCTAAGTTGTTGTATTATTGCCATAGAGATGTGTTGCAAGAAGGATGGCTGTCATGGAAAACAGACTTGTTTTGAAGATATTATAATGACAATACTGCCACAGAAACATATTTTTAGAATAGGTAGATTTGACATATGACATAGTTGTCACTTTTGTATATCCCATATATATGTAAATAGCTCTTATTTGGAGCTTTCCAGTATAACTTGGTTTATAAGAACTAGTTTATTGGTTATAAAGATATAAGTTGAATGAAGTTTGTAATAAGAAGATAATTCTAGAAGAAAGAGAGAGTTAAGACAGTAAATATAGACTCAAAAGTCTAAAAATCAAGGAGTTGAGATAAGAATTAGTATTATATGCCAAGTTCAACCCTAAAAATAGTCTATCTTCAGTAGTAGTGCTATTTAATGACTTGTTCTCCACAGTAATGTTGTTTTGTGTCTAAACTCCATAAGTACTTGGTCTTCTATAGTAGTATTTACTTCTTTCCAACTTGGTCTTCTATAGCAGAGTTCTCCTATCTAACCTCTGCCAGTATCTCACTACTGAGACCTCTACTTAGAGCTATACTCTAAGACACCTGAGTTTTCCTAATATTATACTTATATATAGAAACTAGTAAATACACTATATTCTCTAGTCTGATAATCAACAATAGTTAAATACCAAACTCTGATATTTTATGGCAACATACTTCTTATCAGAACTCACTCTCTTGAACTCTGTTTCTCTGTGAAGTTACAACATCATAGTAGATAGACAGTATAATATATAAGCTAAAGCCAAGATTGTTTTACAAAGTCTGTAACTCTATACATCTTATACAAGTTTCCACACTTGGTACAAACTCTAAGTCAACTATGCAGGTAAAAGACTTTTGCTCTCAAGTGTGAACTGTATCTGACAATATTATTAGATTTCAAAGTTTGTTGTCACTTCTATTATAGTTCTATTCATATTTCTGGGCTTCCTAGTTACCTTTAGTTCCAATAGCATTTTCTCACTGCAACTTCTTGACTTACTCAGAGTCAAGCTCTATTCTTCTTCTCAAAATACTATTCAACTCTGTCTCTTATCTGGGCAAACATTTCATAGGGTTATTTCCTCTAAATATCCTGCAATACTCAATACAACTTTACTAATGAGGACATAAATATCCTTAGTCTCCTACTCAAACTATTCAAGTAGCCTAGACAGTTTGATTTGTCCCAGGTCCTAGTATTGTTTTCACAAATAATGATTCTAATTGGGAGAATACTTCTGTAAATAATTCATCTAATAATTCTCAACACTCATCTACTCACACCTAGTCAAAATTCTAGTATAGTAATAATACTAATGAATAACTGGCCAATATACTCAGTCAGATCACTAATAGTCTATCAAATACTAATCAAACTCCTGGACATACAACTAATTCCAGGAGAACTAAAGCTTACATCTTTAATACTTTTAGTAACACTGAACCTAACAAGCTTAATAATTTTCTATTCCAATATTACCTATATTTCTATATAAACTCTGTACAGTTTAATATAGATATTGCAAAGATTAACTTTGTAATGACTTATCTTTCTAGAGTTGTCTAAGACTGGTTTGAGATAGGCCTCAACCAGAAAGATCAGGGTATATTCCAAAACTGGCTCCCTAATTGGAACTGCTTTGTTGATAAGCATTTTGGCCTTTCAGATCCTATAGATAAAGTGGCTAATATATTAAATAACCTTCACATGAAGTCTGGTGATAAGATATTCACTTACAATGTAGATTTCATATACTACACCTTTCAACTAAGTATCACAAAATAAACTACTCACTTATTTGTGATATTTAAACCTTGGGTGTACTCTCAGAGATTTAGGAGTGATTCAGAAGTTTAATAATGTCAATGATGATCAATATAGATGTCAATGATAAAAATATGAATATTAATGAAAACTGATGAAGATTGATGTTGTTAAGTCTGAGATTTAATTCTCAGACACAGGGGTATATACAAAATAGTGATGATCTGTATGCAAGCTGTTTCCATCACATGATCAAAACTCATACCTGATGGGGGCTGTCATCTGTTATAGCAGATGTCAGGCTAATTTTAAAAAGTAACTAATTATGTCACCACATTGATATGCTTTTATCTCTATCAATACTTATTGTTTTGAGATATACTATATATGATCAGAAATAGTTTGATGAGCACTTTACAATGCAAGT
>Ga0157368_1000241_pt1 | contig 26443 bp, 22 predicted proteins | sample AttbisABBM3_FD_113146 | JGI IMG/M metagenome (GOLD analysis project Ga0157368, IMG submission 113146) | Fungus gardens microbial communities from leaf cutter ant in Botucatu, State of São Paulo, Brazil - Atta bisphaerica ABBM3 | ecosystem: Host-associated > Fungi > Mycelium > Unclassified ... | reverse complement strand
ACAGACAGTGCAGCATATAAGCTGAAGCCAAGGTTATTCTACAAGTCTATATATCTCTGAGCCTATCTTGCAGACTTTCACCCCTGGTGTGAACTGTGTCTGACATAACACTACTATAGAAGATAGGCTTTTATTGGGGTTAGACTTAGTATATAACATTCAGCAAGATCATTCAAAGAAAACTACAAAGTTTGATAGAAATAAGATATGGGCTAAAAGAGGCAAAAATACTGTGGGATTTGGCAGGGTTAGAGACAGATCCTCTTATACTATATATGTCAGAATTAAAGATAGTAAACTTTATTTATTTTCTTTTCTTTTCTTATTTCTATTTTATTTTTCATTTATCTTTTATTTTTCAGACTTAGGGTTAAGGAATAGACTAGTTTTAGTATAGTACAGACTATTAGCCAAGTATATATAAGGTAGACACTTTGTAACTAGAACTCTATCAAGTTCTCTTATATTAATTCAGTACAAGGTTTCTTTGTTGACTTAACTCTGAGTCTTTAATTGTAACAATATAGTATATAAAACTAATATACTATAGCTATATTATTATGTCATCTATTTCAGAACTTTCTACATTCTTCTCTATGTTGTGTGATGCTATAACTGTGACTGTGATATATGTAACCAACATGTGACAGTTATTATACTTTTATCACACTTTGTGATAATTATGGCTGTAATATTCTTATCCATGTCCAAATAAAGAAAATTAAAATTAAATAAAAGAGAAGAAAGCAAAAAAGAACTAAGCCTACTATCTTTAAATCTGACAATCTTCATGTAGTACATATATTAGACTTATGGTTATTATATGAACATTAGAGTAGGACATTGTAAAGTAGTATATATAGGATAGCAATATGTCAAGTTCTCTCATGATCTCTATGAAACTCCTTTACTTGAGTGAGCTGTCAACCATCTTTGATTAGTGGTTGCCAAAACAATAGTATTGACTGCTAAAAGCAGGCTACTAGAACACTGATACCATAATCATCTATCAATAATAACCCTAATTCTCTAAGCTTTTCCTAAAGTAACCTTCAACCCAAGCTAACACTTTTGGTAAGTGATTGATAGTATACTATGTAACACTTCCTCCTAACACATTAGAGGCCTGGTATAGGTTTCAAAATTGTAAGCTACAAGATACGAATCTAAGTTAAGATACAAATGATGTATCATTGCAAAGAGAGAGAAAACCAAAACAGCAAAGTAGTCCAGTTCTTTGCAGCGAACATAACATCATATCACGAGTCAATTCCGGAGTGTCTGAGAACCTTGGTTGGTTGATTTTATAGGTGCATTCGAGCTGCTTCTGCTCCTAGTCGCTGTTGGAGTGCGAAGACTTGACTTCGTGATCTTTCTTGCAGCTCAAAATGGACAGAATGATCTATGCGGGGTTGAACAATAAGGATTTCTCCATCGCACTGGAGAGAAAAAGAGGCCTTCAAGAGTCTCGGTGACAACCATTCCCAGGCAGCCCAGAGGGGTTCCCAGCGTCCACCACTGGTTTCTGGGGCTAGGACTGGGTCTCAGATGCTGTTGCCATTGCATCACTGACAGTAGCTGCGCCCCACAATGTGTATACGTTGGTTGTGAGTGCACCACCACTGCTGCTGCCACTACCGCCTTCACCTCTGCTATGGTTAAACACAATGGACCCATATGGTCTGTGAGGTCTCCAGAATAACCAGGCCCTCATCAGATCCTGGCGAAATATTATTTTAGTAAAATCAAAATTTTTGACAGCTTTAACAAATACCTTTTGGGTCCCAAATGCAAAGGCGATGAGTATTGGCACTAAGACTTATTAGGTTTGATTCCAAGGGCACGATATTGAAAGTCAAGATCTCCTACACATTGGATAAACAAGACTTGTCTCATCTGTTGCTGGAAAGACAAAGTCCACCGTAGAAAACCTAGAAGAATGGGCTACATGAAATTTACCTGTTTGCATGAAAGTATAACTCACACAAAAGCTACCACTGCGACGACGGTGCAGAAGAACAAGCGAAGATATACGGTAAGGAAGATTTGACGATCTGTCCGTGTGAGGCGCCTGAAAACATCCCAGTACCGATGCATAACGTAACCGGTCCAGACTATAGAAAGTAGCAGTGTGAATAACTCACAAATGAATCATATGAGTTAGTTCTGTACCCTCAAGGGGAAGAAGGATGACTGCATTTGTTAATATTATGCTTGCGGATACGAGGTTCCTACAGTCTCCCAATTTAATCAGTGAGAAGTGAAATCACGGATGTAGTTCTGAGTTCACTCACGGGATGTCGTCTTCTAAATGACAGTAGAAATCGTTCACTGCTCGCCCTACAAGACTCAGTCGTTTTTCTGGGAAGATGAGCTATTGCTATTAGTGGCTCCTGGTAAGATCCAACTGACACTGGTCATTTGACCTACCAACAGCACTTCGAGGATCACAGACAAGAATACCAACCACGGGGTGACAACCAGCTGAGAAGGAGATCAACATCGGAAGATAGACGCTGAGAACCCAGCGAACCCAAAATGTTCTCCGGGGACTGTAGGGGCTTGGGTTTCCCCGCCGTAGTCTATGCACAATGAGATAGAACTAGGAGAATCCTTGAGTTTCATCCCGAAATAATAGACATAATCACCTCAATGTAATAGCATGTCAAACCCGTTGCCACCCTTCCCATTCTATCAGCAGGATGTAGATTGGCTCTTGTGGTGAATCAACCTACAGTGGAGGGGCAGCATAAACTAGAAGACTCTGAAACACACACAATCCAAATGGTGGATCAGGTCCTTCTTGTTTTCCTATCAGCAACGCATAGCTCAATGAATAGACCAGCCATGCCGTCATTAGGCTATACCATCCTATACTTCGATAGATATTTTTCGACAGTATCGCTGGCAGAAAAGTGCAGAGAGAGAGCACAGTGCCAACGAGGACAAGCACATCAAAGAGGACGACGAGTGAGTGCTTAGAAGGCATCGTATGAAGTGGAAACGGCGCTGGCGACCGGGACCTGTTGGCTTGGAAGGGAGAGCCAATTTGAAGTCGTAAACGTCTCTGCCAAGGATATATTTTGGTCTAATTCTCCCGCATCATACCAGCGCGTCGACAGCTGTCAACATACAAATTGCTGAGCCATACAAAGGAAGGCCTTCTCTGAAACAAGAGGTTGATTTCTCACGAGAAGAACTGAAAATGACCCAGGTTGAATCGGCTCATTTAGAACAGGTTTACGATAACCCCATGATATCGACCTTCTCGGCCCCAGCTAGGCAAACTCGGGTCTCTAGAGATATGTCTACCTGATGAAGTGAGTTCAGTATCAAAGAGCGTTATGCGAAACAAAATCCTACCGTCCATGTAGGCAGTACCCTGTTGCAGAGCGAACCAATGATCTGACAAGGCGCGCCTACACCACATTAACGTGATCTCATTGTCAAGATATGGTCTTGGATTGTTCCCGAGTAGTGCCAAAATGCTTCTGCCAACAACCTTCCTTGACGCAGAGTCAATTCAATTGATGAATTGATGTTTGTATGGAGGTATACAAACAAAAGTGCATATCGATGACGTGCCATAGTGGTATCTTATCTCCCTTACATTTCTCTCTCTAATACAACACCCACACTTCTCAGTGATATATTTAGTGAATATCAGCAAGCCCATGGGATTTCAGTTTGTGCCATCGGAGTTGAGTTCGTGAAAATCCTGACTTGTCACGAATAACGAACGGCTTGCCACATGGAAAATTGAAATCCTGAAAGGTTATTTTAATCTACATCAATGAAGATGATTGCACACTGCATAACCAGATGAACCCTATCGCAGGTAACGCGGTGGTAGCGGCTACACATGTGTAGGCATCAATCCGCAAATAGACAGGTACTGTCGAATAAGTTCCACTTTATTGATGCCTCGACAGTGACATCCCCGTCAAAACTAGCCCGACGTCGCAGAGAGAAATCAGACTGCCATACTTTCCGGTGGAATCAGCAAAATCATTTGGGGGAAAGTACAAGTACAATAGCTGCGTTCACTAGATATTGATCAAGTTTGAAAAGTTGGCTCAAACACAACAGATGAGCATTCTCGTGAAGATAGCAGTACGGTCTTTCCTCAAGAGACCTGAGGAATAGACCATAGGCAGCTATTAGCGATAGCCACTCATGAAAATGGAGTTAGTGTAAGAATAAATGATCATTTCAACATCAATTATTATCTGAAACGGGACAATAATTGGATCAACAAGATAAATTCACCATTTCGGCAGATGCAATATCAGATCCTGGTGGACGACGAGAAGGGTCCTGGAATTACTCAAGGTGAAATTTTGGAGCGATCAGAATCAGTCCATTATTCTTTGGACCATGATTACGCTCGCATAAAAGCACACCAACTAAAGCCCTACAGCGCCCATCAGAAATCAAGAGGGCTATTTGGAAACGCAAAACAGGAGCTGCACAAATGGATAATACTTGTGTGAAACAATGAGAAAGCCCTTTACAGGTTCTAGTGGACCATCATGTCAAATTATGCTTCTATACGGTCTTTCGGAGCATTAATGAGAAATAGATTATAAGTAGCGCAGTGATGTTGTAGACACAACGAATGTATGTGAGCGATCCCTAGGATTCAGCACAAGATGCTATATCTAGAAACTAGTTACTCGCTGTGGATACAGCACTCACCTAGGATTCAGCACAAGACACTGAAGTCCTAGTGTTGGCTGAGACATGACATCACAAACTCGATCACACTGGCTTACAGTATGATGGACTGCCAAGTAACACTTGGGCCACTGCTATACAGTTTTTATGAATGCTTGGACCCCAAAAATATATAATTTATAATCCCACTTATAAAAGGATCCTATAGTAGGACAACAAACCTCAGTTGTTCACATATCTTCGTGTCCGGACTGAGGTGAGCTTACTGGACTTATTTAGTAAAGGACTTAGACTGATAGTAATACCTAAAGCGTGTCTCTAATAGGTACAAAATACAGTCGTTCACATATCTTCGTGTCCGGACTCTATCACTCACAATCATTCCTTGACACATGTTATGACGTTGATATGAATCATTTCTCGACATGCTTGTCGTGATCGAAACGGTGATAGCCAGAACAAGCGACGTGAGGACATCATGCATAACCAGGCAGGCTGGAAACCTAGTTGTGATAGACAAGAAGACATAAGCTGTGAAGGAGGGGATCGACGGCCTTAAACGAGAGTCTGTAGATATCTATGAGACTTCGACGATGGCAATCTGCTGATACACGACAGTCGGACGAGTACAGCAAGTAACCACTCAAATTTTCTGAATCGACAGATATATTGGTTATATTAGAACTAGAGGAGTCCTCACCACTGAAGTTACCAAGGCTTTCAGGTCCAGAAGTAGGTAGGGAGCTTTCCTGCTCCGAAAACTATGTGTGAGTTCTTCACAATAGGATGAACCTGAACAACGATCTGACTCCACTTCTTCTTCGTCTTTCTTCTCTTTCAATTCCTCCTCGCCCTGTCATGCCCAGTTCTCCCATTGCTCCTAGAAATATCCCCTCAAACCTCAGAGTTCGTCCTTGACCCCCCCTCAAACCTTGGAGTTCATCCTTGGCCCCCTCAACTCCTCAATCAGCTCCCGGAGCAGTGCATCTATCCTGCCCGTACCTCTGATGGCCGCCTTCCATAGTCTTGCCTCTGCTTCTTGAGGCGGGATGCATCGCTGCTTCAAAGCAACACACCCAGCACATGAGGAAGATCTACTAAAAGGAGATCAGTTTAGCTTGTAAGTACAATTCAAAGAGAGGTACTTACCTTTTTTCATGAGGGAGGCATTCCTGCCCAGCCCTCACACACCGATTACAGGGGTTCTCGCCCCCCACTTCATCCGTCTGTTAGTTCCACCAGTCCTTTGTGTTCTGGTCCAGACCTTTTCCTCCACCTGATTCTCCTCTGAGGATATCTCCATAACATCCACCCTTGCTTTCTTCTCAATTGCCTTCCTGGACTCCTCTGTGGCTTTTCGTTTCTGCCCATGCCTGACAACGAGGGGAAATCTCAACACATTCCATCACATCATTCCTGTCATGCCCTGCCCTCTCCTTCAGCTTCTCTAGATGCCAGGGTTGTGCCTCCTCCATCTCCTTCCACTCCTGCTGTAGCACTTCCTGCTTCCTCTGCTGCTGCTGCCTCTTTTCCTCCTCTTCTCATGCCTTGGTCTCCACTGCCAAATGTGCCTTCTCTGCTGCTCTCACTGCTCGCCGGACTTTTGCTTCCTCTTCCTGCTTTGCCATCCATGCTTGTTGTTCTGCAACTCAGTGTGCATATTCCTCGCGTTGACAGGTCAAAAGCTCATCTTCAGAGTCTGAGTGAGGGGACGACATGAGGGTAGGAGAAGCAGAAAAAAAATTTCTTTTCTTTGAATTGACTTATATGATGATTACATGAGGTAATTCTATAGAACTTCAAAGGGGTCAGTCCCAAGGGGGGAACACACCTCTTTAGACTGATTTGCCAAGGTTGGTAGATTGCTGAAATAGCCGCCTATTACAGCAGGAACCGAGATAGACGTGCAAACCATCTCGTTCCACAAAGAAGTATCAAAGTTAGGACCATTCCAAAAACCTAGGTCTGCAGAGACTCCATGTGATGTGTTGTAGGTTTGCCCTAATGAAATATCATCCAGTAACATTGAACCCTGGCCGAAAGCAAATTGACTGTCAGATAATTGTAGATCTTTTTATGACTGAGAGTGTGAGAGTAGGAGGAAGGCACTCGACGAGCGTGGTTAATGTTAATTTATCCGCGGGCTGGAGCAATTCAACGGAAGGTTCAGGTTCAGTGGGATAGGATACTGTGGCGGTTCACCCTGCTGAAATTTTCTCACCCCTTTCCTTCTACCTCATGTCCGAAAAAACGCAGGAATTCTTTCAAAGCAGTCTTTCCTCCTGCGACACCCAGTTTGCAAAGACCAGAAAACGGCGACGACGAGCTATTGACCCCTCAATCGGCTACTACATCTATAGCGAATGCACTACTGAACTTGAGGGAACAGAGAATGCTAAGATGGCCAGTGGCTTCCCTGAATCGGTGTCAACCCCAACTCCTGATAAAAATACTGTATGTTCTGGCCTCCCATATCCTCCGAAGACGAGGTATCATAACCAGTCAGAGTGGTTCACTTTCAAAGGCTCATCGCCATATCTAGTGTAGAACGGCCCGAGAATGTTATGACAGTGGACAGGTTTCTTCGCCAAGGTGGTCCCAATCGTCAGAAGAAAAATTCAAGAGCGCCTTTGCTCGCTGGACTCGTACTCTCCTCTGGTAGCTCTGATCGATCTGATGTCAATTACCTGAAGCTACGTTCAAGAGCAGTGGTCAGGAACTGGTCTCCAGAGTCAGGGTCTTATTCGGATGGGACATCGTCGAAACACCAGGAGCGCAAACAGAAACGGACTTTCAAAGAGCGCATATATCAGGCTGCCATTGCTTCTGGTGTCAAACCTATCAATGTTCTGGTTCAACCTAAAGATACGCCACTCTCAAAACCACCCCTTTCTTTCCAACTGGTGTCTCCTCCTCGATCACGACGTATTAGGGGTTCAATTATGGCCCCTAATAGGAAAAACAACCCCTTCCAAGATTTGCGTTTCTCTCATACCCTTGACCCAAGTAAACCAAAATTTCCATTATCTCGTTGGCATACCACCTTCCCCCATCGTTTGAAAATATGCTATCAAGAAACAGGAACGAAAGAAGCGGGTGCTGCACAATTGACTTCTAAACCTTTACACTTCGTACCTCTTCTTCAAGCTGAAGAAGGTTATAAGGCACTCTTCGTGCAAGTTCAACAATGAGTGGTTTAATGTTAAGTTACAAGATCGGTCACTGGATAGTTTGGTTCAATACTCGGATGTCTTTCAACTTGTTTTTCCAAAACGTCTGCTTACCAACTGACTCCTGACTGGTAACAATTAGACCACAAAAGTTGCTGGCTCTGCCTTCCAACGCCTAGAAGCGTTTCATTGCTGCCCATCCTGGTTTTGTAATATTGTCTACTGCCCAGAGCCAGAGGAACAAAGCTACATGGCAACTCTGATTAATCCAGTGCAAGTCGTCTAGACTAACATTTCCAGAGTCTACAGTGTAGTAATGTCACTTGGTACACCGAAGTATTTGCTTTCCTCTCAGAATTTTGAAAGGTGCTGCAAGTCGTGCTATGAATCACATCTCATTTTTGGTTTTGACATGATGGTTTTTGGGCTGGGTGGTATAACGTAACACATCAAAACTTCAAATACTCTACAGGGGCTTTCGTTGCTTGAAAATTAAGTAGTGGCACATTTCACGTGTCAAGCACACAGGGAAAAGAGGCTAATTTCTCTGTACGGACTCAACCCACTCGGCTCCTAACAAAAATCAATCCCACATGCTTCGAGTAAAATGCATCTTGGCGTTTGCTCCCCATATTTTCAGAAAGAATCTCTGGCCTTCTCCTGTCATTCAGAATTGTGTGGGAGGTGTGCCAAATGATCCATAAGGCTGGAATTATACATATACAAGAGATTCAATCCAAAGATTCAGGAGTTGCCAGACCTTGACTGCGGTTCCACCCGTAAGCAACGCATATTGGGATAGCGTAAGGAAAGTCGACGACCATTCATAATGGCTTGGACTTCCTCAAACTGACGAATCTGTGAGAACAAGGGTAACGAACTGATTTTCGAGTAACGTACCTTGGTCCCCTCTGGCAATGGTATCGTCCTGTGGTGGGAACGCTCAAAACGTTCCCTGTATACTGTTCCCTCATCTTCTTCATACTCAATCACCTCCACTGTCACCCACGTCACGACCAACCGACCACGTTGGAAACTGATGTGAACGTCTTGCTTCTCAATTTCTGTTGGCATTTCAAAAGTCGCTACCATTGACTTTCCATCACTTGATTCACGTAGAGTAGAACTAGGGATGCAAGCTGATTTCAATAAACGACCTTTAGACGCGTGAAATTAGACACACACATTGACTTTTGCCTCTTGACAGCTTTCATTGGAGATATAGGTGATTCCATGACTGGTATCCGAACGCTTGGACCCTCTTCTTGAACGGGAGCGCCAGAAGCCAACTGCTCTGGAACCACTTCTTCGAGAGATTGGACCTTTGGCTTCTCCTTCGCCATCTGAAGCTGTTTTTTCTGCCTGATCGCACTCCACACATCACTCAACGATGCAGCATTGGCAGGGGGGTCAATAGTATCGTCAATGGCAAAACTACCAGTGTTGTACAGTCGATTGATGACCTGAAATTGGTGGCTGGACGACATGGAGCTTGATTGCTGAAATCGACGAGAGTCAATTTCAGAATGGGTATCGATGCCGGAAGAGTGGTCGATAGCGCAAGTGCCCAGTAGCGAGGATGCAGATTTATCCTGAGGCGGGTGACTAGATAAAATAAGACCTTCCTGTGGACTCGCAAGCGGGTCTCTATGATTGAGTTCATGAGTTGGCATTTGAGTTCCGATATGAATTCAGCGTTTCCAAGGAGTTGACTGATACCAGAGCCTGTGCGTAGAAAGCAACCAACAGATGATTGATCGCAGTTGATGTCCTGTGCAATGTCAATATTCATTGGCAATTGGGATACCGTAAACTCACAGATCTCTGTCAGTAAGTTGGTCAACGGGTTCAGTAAAGAATGATTCTGGATGATTCAACGACCTAGTGACAACTGAAGGCTGGTTTTTGTATTGAAAGCACCACATTGAACAAGTAAGCCTCGAAAACTCGGATCAACGATCTGGAGGTTCTCATGTCGTTGCCTCGCTGCCAACACGAGGCAGGGTAAATGTGACGACATCACGTGGTCTCCGATCCGCGATCAACGCCCGGCATTTTTCACACCACCATTCAACATGAAGTGAGTAGTTTTTTCCATTATTGACCTCCAGGATGGGCAACAAAAGCCATCAGTCATCTAGCATGTTAGACTTCCAATGACCGTTTTCGGGGTTGCGGATGATCATCGACTTCTGATTCTTACTTTTCCAATGTGTTCTCAACCACTGACTTCTTTTTTTGCAGGCTCTACCCCATGCGACATAGCAGAGTGGAACGCTATTTAGGAACATAGTGACTGATCATAATTACAATGTCTATAGCAGACCTGAACATGATGCATTTTATCAAGGGGGTTTGAATTTCTTGTTAACATAACCTGATGTTCCCCAACCCATTCCCAGGCGTCGTTTCACACTAATGGTTCCCAATGGACTTGGTTTGGGTCCTTCCTCCACATGACGACTGACTTGGTTGTTGACAAGATTGGCTTGGGTTGATGACTGAAGGGGTTGGCTGCGTTCTGGCAATTGCTTTGTTGGTTCAGATAACGGGACTGATCCTTTCGCGTTTGTTGCTGTGGATCTCGATCTACTCTCATGAACCGTGTAGATCATTGATGATGAAGACTGAGTAACGAGCTGAGTGGGGCCCTTCACTCTACTGGATGAAACGAATCCAGTCGTAAACTGAGAGGGTCGCCCAAGTTGAATAGCAGGTTGACTGAATCCAGCAGCGCTATGGACAGTATATTTCTTCGCACTTTCATCATTAGGTTAGACCTCATGTTGAGGCACGGTGCACCGTGGACGTACTATTGAGCAATCTGAAATCGCACTTGCTCTTCTGGAGGTTCAGTGCGACCTAGTATTTGAGATATCGTACGACACTGAGAAAAATCCAAGTCCGGGAGTGTATTCGTAAACAGTGACTATCACATATCAATATTCAATCCATGGCAGGCGAGGTACTCTTACTTGTCTGATTGATGTGAGAAAAGGGGACAGGGTTTTATTCTTCGCCTCGCCAGCGATTTTCCTTCTCTCAGTGTGAGATAAATATAGCAAACACTGCGCACGAGTGCATGCAACATAAAGGAGTCGTCTAGTATACCATCAACAATTGCGACTTAGTTATCTGGGAACTACTGACCTCTCTTCTTCTGCATCTTCGCTTCTATAGAACGGGAAAGTCCCTGCTTCGACTACATGGGCATTAGCAGAAATGAACTTGATCATGCTTGCATGAGGGAGTTACCTGCTGGGATAAATACGACTGGCCACTCGAGACCCTTTGCAGCGTGGCAGGTGACAATGGTGACTCTCTGTCAGCTCTATCAGCTACTCGAATGATGTCAGGAGAGGCAATATACTTGCTTCGTTGTTGCTCGCTTCATTTTGACTGTCTCCTTCTGATGACAACATCGAGGCTTGCAAGAACAGACGAAGAGGAGTTTGCCTGTATTCTTCCAGTCGAAGCACAACAGAAACTAGAATTCACGGCAGAACATACTGTTCCATTGAAACATCCCCATCCTGAATGTCGACAGTTTTGATCTCACTTGCAAAAGTGATCAGCTCCTCAACGTTCTGCCAACGACTGTCCCAGTCAGACTGCGTCCTTCTCAAATATTGTTGATAATCTATTCTTTGTAGGAGTTTCCGGATAAGATCAGGGGGTGACATGCCCTGCCAATCAGTTTCAGACCAGTCTGTAGCTATCTTAGTCCAGAAAAGAACACACCTCTGAGGAAAATCTTCTCAGTTCCTGCACCACCTTAACAAAATTAGCCAGCTTTTGTCTGACCGAAGGTTTAATATCAGAAATGTGATTATCACATATTTTTTCAACAGTCTTCAGCATAGACAGTTGATTAACGTGAGCTCTATCAGACAGTTGCTGCAGCGTCTTTGAAAGAGGAACAACTATCATTTTTTTTACTCAGACGAAGAGCACTGACACTTTCCTTCTCTCCAATACCTCGCGCAGGGACATTGACTGCTCGAAGGAAAGCAGAGTCGTACTCAGGATTATCAATCAATTGCAAGTAGGCCAATAGTTCTTTGATCTTGTAAAGAAGTTTATTTAGTAGAGCCACCAAGCAAACAAGGATGCTTACCTCCGAGCGTTCGAAAAATCTACGTCCACCCAACAAACGGACTGGTATGCCTTCCATCTGGAAAGCATTTTCAAGTGTGCGCGACAAGGCCGTGAATCGTACTAAGGGTCGGTCAAATCAGGGCTGCGCGAGTACAATAGAGAACTCACGCAGAACGGCAACATCTCCATAACCAAGAAGACCACCTGTATGAGCTATTATCCGTTTGACCTCAACTGCAATACTGGTTGCTTCATCGTGTTCGGATTCCCGTGCGCGGAGCACGGGTATGCTTCCCATTGGGTGCGAGGTGAATAAGGACTTGCGAATTCGGTTCTGATCTAGACGTTCCATAGCGTCGATCCTGCAAAGGAGGGCATCTAAACATACCTTGTGCGACAATTGCGAGGCTTGCGTTCAAAATTGATCTGGTAGATCGATAGTTTTGTTCCAAAAATATTTGCTCCGTAAGTGGGTAATCTGAAACAACTGAGCATAGTTTCCGCCCCGGACGCATCCAATTCCCACCTTTCTGCATTCGAGCGAGGTTTCCAACCTCGGCAGATCGCCAACCATAGACTGGGCTGGAGTGAGAGGAGGCTACAGCATTTGGAAAAAGCACGAACTCGACTGGTCTGGGTCGCCGACAACCGTGACGCAATTGTGATAGGCAAGGGAGCGCATGAGCTCATATTGCGTTACATTAGTGTCCTGACTGTTTCAAACGTTAGTTCCTCCTCATAGTATGCTACTTAAACACACAATTCATCGACCAAGACGTGTTTACACCACTCAACAGCCTTCTCGTGGCAGCGGAATAGCTTGACACCAAACAACAGCAAGTCGTCGAAGTCGAGAGAATTGGTTTGCCTCAGACTTCTCTCGTAGCTGGTGTATACCGATGAAGCGATAGAATTAATCTTGTCAATTATAGACGGAAATGAGGACTTGTTTTCATTGCACTCTGTGCTCATGGTCGCTGCATCAAATCCGCGTGCCTTGGCCTTAGAGATCATAGATAACACTGTCGACTCCTTGAGACTGATATCTCCTACGACAAGGTGGGGTTTAAGAAGGTTTGCTACCAATTTCTTGCTATAGGATTGAGCATATGTGCGATACTTCGATGATCAAAAAGAGGCACCTCTCTTCTGCATCACATACAGTGAAATTACGCTCCAGACCAACGACATGAGCGTATTTCCGTAGAAAAAACGCACAGAGAGCATGGAAAGTTCCAAGTCTGATCGGACTCGCATGATTCTCACCAAGGATTGCTATTAAGCGCTGTCGCATCTCATTGGCAGCCTTGTTGGTGAAAGTCACGGCACAGATTGAGGAAGGAGGAATGCCATGGTGCAGAATAAGGTGGACAACTCGGGACGTCAGAACCTGAGAAACAGGTCGGTTACTTGACAGGTGTTCTATTTCACGAGTAGTGATCAATCAACCTTTGTCTTTCCACTACCGGGCCCAGCAAGGATCTGAAGCGGTACTGTTGGAGAATGCAGGACTGCTATTGATCGGCGAATAATAGGTCAGTAGTTTCAGCCCTTCGGAAGGAATATACAGCATACCCTTGAGCTGAGCAGGGTTCAGAGAATGCAAGATGGAAGACGCAACGGTAGATGTCATAGACAGCTGCTACCACCACGAGGCTATCAGACAAAAAAATATCGAGACGCGTTTCATGTGGTCATGTGACGATCTCATTGTGGCGTTCAAGGCCTATGATAGGACAATTTTGTGGAAATTGACGAAACACAAATCCTGAAATGCCCAGAGAACATCTACTTAGCAGAGAGAATTCTATCCAAGCCTGTATGCTGTTAACTCAAATTTTTACCACATCCAAAACATGACCCTTAACTATCCCGAAATAGGTAAAGGCTTTCTTCAGGGCGGTTGATTTTATGAAAGCGATTGGTGGAGCAATCGAGAGCTATAATTAAAGGGCACAATCGTTACAAGGTACTCGTCACTACTCTCGTTCCTCATCCTTCCCTGCTTCCACCCTGGCCTTGGAATACCTGCCACTCTTATCCTACTACCTTTATCCCGCCGCTCATTATCTCTTTCTTTGCTACCTATGGTGGTCCATCCGTTGACAGATACTCCTACACATTCAGAATACAAAATGACAGCTGGAACTGCCGTCCATTACAACTCAGCTGTAGAGAGAACCGAACTCCGGCCCTCTATCCTGCCAGCATCCACGAATATCCAAAGCCACAATCAGCTTCCATCGTTTTGGTCCAGGAGGAAAACTCGAAATGTCTCGCATAACCATGGACAATGGTGGAAATGGCAGCTGAAAGGTTGGCGTATAGTCGCTTTCCACTCCTGTGAGCGAGACGTACTTGATACCTTCAACTTTGACCAACGAGATCTAGGGCTCAATCTTTTCCTCGTTTTTATTCCTCTCGTTGTCAGTATTTTGCCTCTGGACAATGTAGTTCCTCCCTAAACTAGCCCTCTCTGTCAGTGGTTGCCCAAGTTATTGGAGAAGGATATGCATAATGTAAGGTTCGCATGTAAGTACTGCTAGCTCTTGAGATTCGACTGGTGCTGAGAAAAATCAGTATGCATCCTTGGCTTGGTTCCACTTGTAAAAGTAAGAGTGTCTTCATACAAGCACGTTCTTATGTTGTAGTACCTAAATCTATCACTTGATCTTCTAGCTCCATGACCTCTGTACAAGTGAACTCGCATTAAGAATAGGTGGAAACAAAGCCGGCCTCCTCAACGCCAGCCTGGTAAGTATAACTCTCTACGTGTTACTTATAAAATACTCTGACCACGATCACAGAGTAACATGTAGGTACTTTACCACATCGCTGATTGGGTTGGACTGACCAGCATATATACAGGGTCGAAATCGTTATTTCTGTAGGCCGTCTCATCTACTTGTTTCATAGTGTCGTCCTCACTCTTGATTATAGATCAGTGCTCTGCGACGTTGCGAACTGAGCGTCGTACAGTCAGCGCGTAAGTGCTTATCCCAAACTCATTTCTCGCTCTAACCTGTTCTTATCAGTCGTTGGTTCCATACTGAGCAAACTATGTAATCCTCATCATTCCTCAACTTGTCTCATCCTCATCGATTTTTAGTACTAGTTTTAGGACTGTGCTTCTTTGCAGGAGGGCTACGTTTCTCTGAACAAGGGTTTGACGCAAGTAAGTGGCAACATCAGTGATTTGCCATGTCTGACGACAAGCAGCTGCGACTCAAATGCACACATCGCTAATGAGTATAAGTGTTGGCGCTATCCTTCTGCCTGCTGCGTACCATTTCATGGAGGATACTGAAGGGGACATCGAGACATCTGCGACTCAAAGTGGACACATTCTTCTCATGTCTCATGGTGTGCGTACCAGAATCGTAGCTGCTAGTCTTCATTTATCAACATATAATTACGGCGCAGGTGTCCATCGTGCTACTCTTCAGTGTGGTCATTCCATTCCTTCTGCTTCCCCTTACCTTAATCATTTCCTTCAGTCTATTCCGCATACCTTGTATTCCAGCTCTGGTCGCACAAGCATCTGTATCACGACCGTCACAACAAGCAGAGTCAACCCTTGCCGGTACAAGTTCGAGTTGCAGTGCCAAAAAAGGCTCAGGTACTCAAACACGCGGGAAAACGTATTGCGGCGTCGTTTTCTACACTTGACATTTCTAAACCGATCAGTCGCGCAGACCTGAGCTTGGGCAATCGGCCTGAAAAAAAGCTATATCCTTCTCCCTACGAATCGCAATTGACTCTCAACATCTGTCCCGAGAACTCCAGCACTGGAAAGGATGAATCACATAAGGGCCCAACAGAGCGACTTGCTACTCCCAGTGTGGTGCCATTGACTCGCAAAGATACATTCATGAGCAACCTGTCTAGCGACACAGTTATTCTAGACGCGACGACGTCATACGAAGATATCGAGACAGAGGGTTTAGTGCAGAAACAGCACCAAACTCGAAGCCACGATAGAGAACCTCGTCTGAGTTGGGCAGTTACACTGGGTTCCATGGTGATTGTAACGATTGTGAGCACTTCTGGCCCCAGACACACGGAAGTCTTCTTTTTTGACGACCATATCAGGTTGTAGCTCTCACCGCAGAGACACTAGTGGAATCAATGAATGGGATCTCTTCCACGGTCAGTAAAGAGTGGATTGGTCTAATCGTACTGCCCAGCGTCTCGGCGATTGCAGGTAAGTCGCTCTAGAATAACGAAGTATACTTGGACTCATCACAGCCAACAGAATGCATAACCGCGGTGAATGTATCTGTCCGCGACGAATTGACACTCAGCGTAAGTGTCGCTGTTGGATCGAGCATTGTGAGTCGAGGTGCCTCTGAGTGATACGCCATGCTTACCAGTCTGGAGCAAACTGCGTTGTTCGTCTTTCCGTAAGTTTCCCTGCCTCCTGGTTGACGTGACAGTGGTTAAATCCACCAGCTTCATGGTCATACTAGGTTGGATGATACAAAAGCCTTTGTCGCTTCTACTCGATCCCTTCCAGTCTGTGGTAAGTGATACTTTGATTTTCTTGATCGATGAACACCGACTTAGCTCTTTGAAAGGTTCTTTATCTCTCAGGTACGACAGTCCCTCTCAGAGGACAGCTTGTTTTCTAATAATTCCCATCAATGCAGTTCAGATCATGAGCTACGTCGTTGCGGATGGAAAATCGAACTGGCTTGAGGGTGTGATTCTAATTTGTGAGTATCACTGGCAGCTGTTCATACCATAGTCACGTCACGCCAACCCACCCCACCGACAGGCCTTTATGTTATCGTGGCCGTTTCATTTTGGTTCTACCCAGGTGAGCATGACGCGCGAAATTCGTTGTCCTGACTTTATAATAGCTTCGTGAAAAAAGGTTCAAACGTACCTACCGCCCTTTCGAATTGTGCCATGACCCCTGTCTAAGCGGACACAGTAGATAACTTTTGTTTTTTTTCTGTTCGTGGTTGAATGTAATTCTGCGGGGAAATTTTTATGGTGCTATCCAATAGCGGAGCTCCTAGCGCATATTTGGGTTTCTAATTTGGAAACATGTTCAATATAGCTTTGTGTATTTGATGGGAGCGACAAAGAACAGCCAAAACAATCATCATGGCAGTTCCATATTACATATATGTCTGTGTGAGTTCGTGTATAGAATTGATAGTTTTGAGGTTTGATCATAGTTAGCATCATTGTATAGCGCATTGCCCAGAATCAGATTTGGTACTTTGATACTTTGATAAATTACTGACCAACCGTCGCTGAGTTACGCATCCACGGATCAATGATAACTTAGCTCCGAGTCTCAAAATTGTCCCGCACGCACAGTTTTTGTTTTGAGGAGAGTGCAGGGAACTGTCAGGGAACGGATACACTCAACTGTGTTTGATAGCGTACAGTTACAAGTGGGTTTTAAAGTATATACATAATCGGAATAATACATAAATATGACAATAAATATGACAATCCACTTGTAAGCTAGGCATTAGAGCCGAGTCCAGTTGGCAATGAGAAATTGATAATAGGAAATATTGAGCCACCATGCCACGCTAATGCTTGCATCCAGGGCAGTTTCCTGCGAGGTTAAGTGCTGTCATAGTCAATCGGGATGCTTTGTCGGAAATCAGGGCGGAAAACACTTACTGTACTGTTCAGGATATAACCGTCTGTCAATCAGGGTGATGTCAGACAAATGGTAACGACACTATTATCATGTAGGGACGAGATCGGTACGTACCTTTGCCAACAAGTCTGCCTACACCGAGGAAACCTACAGCTCTGGGGATGGTTCGGGCTAAGCTTGCACGTTGATGTATAACAAACTATCTGTTCTTACGTAAGGAAGCTGTGTCTCAGTGAGAGACTTCGACATACGAGCTCATCTGGCTGTAAGCAGATGCAGAGCTTAAATTCATGATCAATGTCAGAACAAGAAGTTGCAGCGTACCAGAACTTCAATGTGGCCACAGGCACGATATACCTTATTGACTCTTTGAGGAACGTGAGCTTTGTATAGCTCAGACGCGAGATAGGATAAACTTGACTTACTGTCTGATACGACACATTTTCTCGTTAGAGGAGGCTTTGGAGAGAATCAGAGAGACAGGGGATATGAGTGGCCATCATGCTAGCCAGTCTAGCTTTTTATGTTTGTCCAATCTGTATATTGCGAGGACCTCGTTGTTTGAGAGATAGTTGTTTGGGAGATAGGCAGTGAACTGATTGGGCTGCCGTTGATAGAGACGTGGGCTCGCATCCGAGCTTTATTAGACGTCTCAGTGGCTACGATATGACAGGTGCCAATGAGATTAAGGCAGTGATTCCTGTCTCGATCAGTCATGTCGGAGAGTAAAAGCTTCAGAACTGCAAAGAAATCCTTGAAGCCGTTTGACATCTCGGTTAGCTTTGCCCCGCGATTCCCATTTAAGAATGAAAAACCCCAGGAATTCTCAAGAGCGGATATTCTGTGGATTTAGACTCAGTCAGAACATTGAGATAGATAGAGTGAGAGCCGGCTTAGTCAAGCCAGATCACCCTTTGTTATGCATAACAATTTTCCCAATCAGACATTTCCAGATGTCAATAGTGTTTCTACGTCTCGCGAAACCAACATGTCATTTCTTCTCAATCCTTGGGAAGATTCTCAAAGAACACGTCCTCGCGTCCGTTCCATGAAAGAACGATCTCCCAACTATCCCACTACCTCAAGTCTCGATCCGCCCATATCGTTCCCCGAGCCAGATTTCACGCCATCGATTTCGAGTTTATACATATCCTCCAGGAACCTTCGGCACCGACATAGTGCAGGTGATTTGAGATCGCAATTTCAGATTTCTGTTTCACATCATGAAGACTATGGTGAACCATCGGATCAAGGCAACCCCAAGGTCCGCTGTTATCCGTCGCATGCCTGACCTGACAGAGCGCTAAAGTATCTCAGTCTAGGAATGAAGACAGAGAAAAGTCATCTTCTCCAAGATCAGAATCTGAGTGGGTTCTAAACTCTACTTTTTGAAACATACCCATTCCAATTGCTGTCTCAGTCTAGTTGATTTGCTGAGTCGCTTTCAAAATGGCAAACTAGACGATCAAGATCAAGAGTGGCACATGCTGGTCTCTACAGAGGCGCAAATCGCTTTAGGTAAACAGGAGGTTCGCCGACAGTCAATCATGTTTGAGATAATTAAGGGAGAACGTGATTATGTTGCTGATTTGGAGCTGGTGCAAACGGTATGCAAAGCGCCTATATTGTTATGGCCTCATAGAATCTGATAAGGTGAAAGCTTTTCATTGATGGCCTCTGGGCTGCAGACCCTCAAATCATGTCCGCAGATGATTTATCTGGATTCGTTCATGATGTCTTTGGAAACATGAAAGAGATCTTCAGTCTTCACCAGCAACTGCTGTATGCGTTGTTTGAACGCCAGTGCGAGCAGCACCCAGTATTGCAAACCGTAGCTGATATCGTTCTTGATAGTGTGTCACTGCCTCTATACTTAAAACACTTTTTCTGACTCTTGCTTAGAAGTGATCAGGAATGAGTTCCGTTCTGCATATGAGACATACATCAAACACTATCCTCTGGCAGAATCACGCCACAGAAAGGAACTCAAACGCAACAATGCATACGAACGGTTGTGCCAGTCAATCTACAACGATCCTCGGGTCCGTAAACGCGATCTTATTACATTTCTGTCCAGACCAGTTACGAGGTTGCCTCGCTTGGGCCTGCTACTCGAGGAGACTCTGAAGTCTACTGAAAAGAATTATGAACATCCAGATCTGGAGACGCTGCCCCTCATTTTGAACATCCTTCACGATTGTGTCAAAAGTACTCAACCGGGTATTGAAGTCGCTGAAAGCAAGGTCAAATTTTGGTCCCTTTGTGAGAGGCTCGTGTACCAAAAAGGCGAAATTATTGTACGCGGATTCCCTTTGTATAACATTATTGCCGCCAGATGAACTGTGTATACTTGTCTGTTAGGACCTGGATCTTTATGATCAGAGTCGTACCCTCGTCCACTCTGGCCCGGTTACAAGGAGGATAAGGTCAGAATCGGGATTTCACGAATGGGACGACCTCGTCGCATCGCTTTTGGACAATTATTGTAGGCTGCCATTTGTCTGTACATTCGTTCTCTCATGTGGTTCATAGTACTTCTCACCAGGGAGGAGCAGCAGCAGAACTCTTCGTCGGTCAAACGACGTATCATATCTCGGGTAGACTGTACATCTCTCCGTAAAGGCTTAAACTCATTATCTTAAGCCTTTGTACCTATCATTCCTGCAACTCGGGAATTTTGATGACGTTCCCGATGTGCGCAAGGTCAAGTCCGAGGGCGGGTTACTTGAAACCTTGAGGTCCCATTCAGCGCCTATATTTCCATTTACTATTTTCCATTCCTCCAGTCGTTCAACCCGGCAATATACCCTGTACGTTGCATCAGAGGCACAGCGACAGAAATGGAAAACCAGTCTCTCTGAGGCTATTGCTCTACATCGGCTTAGAGAAGATTCAAACAAAGTCTGTGGTCATTTCATTCAATATGTTCCGTGGTCGGTAACTCGTTCCAGTGGTTTGACCCTCAGAACATCAGTTGTTCTTACTTTCGTGTTCCGACCCAGTTGGAAGCTCCACCACAGGTATTGAGAATCACAGGGAGAATTTCATCGGTCGTACCTTTCAGTAAGCCTTCTCAGCACTATTCTGGGCAATCATCACCAAGTATTTAGCCTACGGAAATCGGAAGTATCTGGTGGTGGGTTGCCCAGCTGGAATCTTTGTTTCTGTGAGAGGTCATGAAGGTGCATCTGGTCAATATTTTTGGCTCCGATTCTAACATGTTGTTGTCTACTCTCATCAGATTTCAAACAAGTCCTACATTGTCCGGATCCAAGATATATGTCAGCAATAGGGGAGACTATTCGTGGTATATTCAATCGCCTGATTGTCCATACCGAGTCGGCTGTAGTTTCATACCCATTGGAACTGCTAGCCCGACGAGCCTCGGGGCAAACCGAATTCGAGATGGTGGATGCATCAAAGGAAACCATCAGTAGTTCGGAATCTAATATAACTTTCTGCAAGTGTATACAAATAGGTGGGAGAGCGCTCGGTAAATTTATGTTCCCTAGCCGAGAGCCATATCTTAATGTTGAGACCTCAAAATCCCAGTCATATACGCGAGTAAACGACGACTGGGCACGTCGCACACCCTTCAAGTCATGGAAGCCATAGATCAAGCAGAAATCGAGAACATGAATAACAAAGGAAAAAATCTTTCTTTCAAACTCTTGGGCGGGGTGAAATATCACCAATTTCCTCTAATATCTTAATCTGACTTGTGCTATGAAGCCCGGATTCATCCCACGCGATGCCTTCGATGTTGTTGCTTTGACCAAAAATATCGCTATATGTACACAAGACGGGATTGTGATCTGCGATCCGACCAAGTAGGCCCAACCCGCCACATGTCTAAGGACTCATATCAAGCTTTCATCTAGCCTCACCAAATCCCCAGTAACCATCATACCTGATTTTCGGGATGTCATGTCCAATACACCAATGTCAGCGCTCAAAGAACGTTTGAGGGATGCGAGACCACTCGGCTTGGCGCGCGTCGATGCTGATGAGCTTTTGCTGATTTATGATTGTAGGCATCATTTCCGTCTACTCGCAGCTGCTGAGCCTTGTGTTTTGTCTAGGGATAGGATGTTATGTCACGAAACGAGGTATCCCCAGTCGTTCAAGTAACTATATCAGATGGGAAACACAGGCTAGTGGGTTCGCCCATCGCGGAAATCACATCCTTTTGGTCTCTTCACAGTTCATTGAAGTCCGGAACATCAATACAGGCCAGATCGCTCAAGTGATTGAAGACGTTGATATACGTCTCATGTACTCTGGATATAGATATATGGCTGGCGATAGAGATGATCGGGTCTTAGTCGCCATAAGAGGCAACCAGAAAGAGGATAGTATCGCCGAGAGGGTTGTAGAACTTGTGGAGACTGTTGAGTATGTCTCTCACTCTGCTGTTTCCAACATACCCGATATCTGGGACGAATGGGATATGTGATGAACCACACAAGGTTGAACATTCTTCACGTACTTGACTCAAGCTGGGAATGGATCATGAGATATGTAATTTCTGGCACTGATTATGAACTGCCTCCGACTGATGTGTTTATGACTGTCTGTGTACAAGGTTGGGAGAGGTGTTGCGGCAAAGCATAGTAGATCATAATCACCTGTTGTAATCACGATGATGTCCTTCCGAGAACACCTAACACCTCATGGTTTTCTTGATCCTGTGGTCAGTGTGGATCCGTGTGGATTCGTAGGCCCAATAGGCAAACCATTCAAGGGTTGGGTCATTTTACATTGGTGAACAGCGGTTTGCTCGGTGTGTCCAAAGACAGCACACCAATGATTGTTGCTTTCGCACAGAGAACAAACAGGATGATCATCGTGTATGACTTGGGGTAGCGAGGAGTAGATTTGAAATCTGTTGGAGTGATTCTGGGGTCTTTGACATATCACACCTGGTTCATTGTTGCGAGTACGGGTGCTTTGTGTCCGTCAGCTTGGAACTTCCAGTCCTGGGACCAGATGCAGAATTGAAAATTTCCGTCTCCGTTTTTGAGCGTAGGGGCCAGTTTGGTTACTGCTTCTCGTCACAGATAACCAAAATAAGTTACACAATGAATGTTCAAGTAGAATTCCCAAGTGTGATGAAAGCCCTAGCCGTTGGTCTCTGGTGCAGTCAGTTGTCATACTCAAAGAGAATTTACAAGGTATGGGATAAAGCGACCTTGCTGCTGAGTTGATCTCGACCATGTGGTTGATGATTCGCTGCCATTCCGTTGACGTTATTGTCATCCCTATACTATACCCCTCGTATTGCTGGTGGAATGTCTGCTCTACTCTTGAAGCACACCTTGAGTGGTCCTCTCATTATGTCTGCCTCTCCAATTCCGTCTGGAAAGGATTTGAAACTTTTCCAGCCCAAGAAGAACACGGTATTGGTGTCTCATGGTCGACCACCCTGGTATGTATGTATTCGTGCTAGGAGCGTTTGTGCAAATGCTGATCCGGCTCTGGGATCTCAAGGTACGGTGAGGATGGCAGGAAAACAAGTAATGCATTTGTGATCGGTGTTGCTGGTGCAGTGTCAATTGTCTCATGTTTTGGCCTTGCTCATTGGCTGCTACAGGAGGTTCTGCAAGCGGAAAGGTCGGTGGTCGTACTTGATCCAACTACTGTGATCTATAGTACGAAATTTGTTATGTGGAACCAGACGCATGTTGCTCGTGAAATCGTTCGGACGCTTGGATCTATCCCCACCGTTATCATTCTCTCGCAAGTGAGATGACTATGGCGATGATTATAGTGGATGTCCTACTGAATTGGCTTGCAGGATAGCTTCTATAAGCATCATACCCCCGAAGAACTTGCCCTTGCTCATGCGAACATGTTGGATTTCGATCATCCTGATGCCATCGACATGCCAATGTTTGCTTCGGTAAGTAACGATGTGTTTCTACGTTTATCTGTTCTTGCTCATGATACAAGTGCCTGGCGGATCTCAAAGAATGTAAACAATCGAACATACCTGTATATTCGTTCGCGGAGCATCAACGTTTGCAGGAGACCAAATACCTTTATGGAGCTACTGTAATAATTGGTGAATACTTGTAGTTGATTTTGAAGTATCGATTTAGATACTGATCAAAGTGTGAAGCCGAAGGCATAATGGCTCTGCATGATCCTATGTTAAGGGCTCTATATGACCTCAAGGTGGATCCATTTGTGGTTTCACTACTTCACCTTACCTCGCTTTGTCCAGATTTTTGTGCAATGTGACTCCGATTTGATGCTCGCTCGCCGTATCAAAAGGGATGTGAAGGAACGAGGTCGGAACGTCGAGGGGGTACTGGACCAGTATGATTCAATGAACTCCCATCTTCAGCAACTTAATATTCATCACTGACAGATACTTGCGCTTTGTTAAACCCTCATACGACAATTTCGTGCGCCCCACGGCCTCTCATGCCGACATAGCAAGTAATCCTTCAATTTCTACTTAAACTATTGTACTCATGAAGCCCAACAAGATTGTTCCAGGTTTCAACAACAGCGTTGCAATCGAGCTGATTTGCACCCACGTGAGGCGTCAGCTTCAGGAGCGTTCCAATCAATTCCGCGAAAAGATCGCTATTCCCCATCTTTACATTGAATCTGACACTGGGTCATCAACTCCTTCATTAGAGGACTTGAATTTGACCGTCCATCCCAACACGCCACAACTGAAGGTGATTTGGGATTGTTCTGTAGACTAAGTGCTGAATATGATCATGGTTACTAGGGTATCTTGACCATTCTACGTGATAGAGATTGTGGTCGTCAAGATTTTATCTTCTTTGTTGACCGTCTGTCAACGCTTCTTGTTGAGTATGCACTACAACGTGTTCCATATTTACCAAGAATCGTGGTTACGCCGGTAGGAGTTGAAGCACCTGGGAAACAGCTTGATACTATGGTAAAGTTTCCCTGGGTATCGTCATCTGTACATCCTAATTATGTGTAACAGTATTTGTGTGGAGTCTGCATCCAGCGATCGTGAGTCCTCATGTACCTGTTCGGGGTACAGTTCTAATACCTACTCCAGTGGCGGCTGTCTTGAACGGGGATTTCGGAGAGTCATTCGCGATGCGCCAATAGGCTCCTTATTGATCCAATCCGACGCTGCCACAGGAGAACCAATGTGTCTTCAGGTGATGCTACCTCAGTATATCCGATACCGCCATACGGCAGGGAATACTTGGGTATTCCTTCTTGACGTTCAGGTGAGCTTGGGTTTCTGGTGTTGTTGGCTTATCCGTGAATCCTCGGACCGGCAGATCGGCACTGGCGCGGCCGCCTTCATGTCAATTCGTATTCTGCTTGATCATGGTGTTCAAGAAGATCATATTGTTTTTGTAACTTTTCTTGTTGCACGTGGCGGTGGGATTTCGATTCTTAGACATGCTTTTCCGGAAATCAAGATCGTTTGCGCTGCTGTTGATGACGAAATGGAAGAAGGTTGGTTGGAAGGGGTGCAGGATAACCTGACAAATCCTCAAGGTGTCGGACGAAAGATATGGATTATGCGGCCTGGAATGGGACAAATAGGTGAAAGTTTTAGTGTTCTTTCAGTGAATATGGCTGTTGACATGGTGTTTGCAGGTGATCGTTACTATCTTTAGATGAGATCTTTTTGCAAGGAATTATTGTTTCCAAATGAATTTGGATACACCTCACTGACCTTTCCACGTGTACTCTGTTGGACTTCTCTATACTGTCACTATCACCTGTGCCTCGCGGCTATGTCTCTACCGATGAGAGGCCGGACGGACCGGTATAAAGATATTTGGTCCGGTCTTCGGCTGTGCTTTAAAAGAAACAAGCGCCTCCCAAAAATCATCCTGTCTACTCTACTCGAAAATGTTCTTACAAATTTTGACGTCAATTTTCCTTTTTGTCAATGTGAAAGCAGCACCTTCAGCAGTCGAGCCGACATCGTTTGTACTCGTCGGCGACAGTACTACAGCAAACGGGTATGTGAATATTGGTGCGATCTACGATTACATTGGCCTGAAACCTTTCATAACCTTTCATAGGACTACACCGAATAGCGGAGGCTGGGGTAACGGGCTCTGCGGCTCTACCATCACAGGAAATATTGCATCTGTTGCAGCGGGCACGCCCTGTATCAATACAGCTCATAATGGAGCTACCACAGGAAGTTTTGTAGCTAATGGGTGAGTAAGCTGTTGTTGCATGTCCAAATACCTTGACTTACTTACATATCACCGATGATCGATATATGCCCATATCCTTGAACTTGTAGTTTCTGGGACATTTCCGTCGCTGCTATTCGTGGTGAAGTAGCAAAGGGACGACGTACATTGGTGACAATTCAGTTTGGCCACAATGATCAAAAAATAGCACCCCTGAATCGATGGGTACTAATTTGACTGAGATGGTAAGGGAGATCCGTGATTTGGGGGCTGAACCTGTGTTGGTGACGAGTTTGACGAGGAGGAGCTTTCATTCTGACGGAACAATTGCAGACACTTTGGGACCTTGGGCAGATGGTAAGCATACTCCGACTTTTTTTGATGTGTCTCAAGTTGACCAACGGCTTGTCCTGATCTCTAGAGACGATCTTGATTTCTGAACAGCAACAGACCCACCTTTTGGATTTACATGCTGCTTCGATTAAATATGTAAGGAGATCGTCATTAGGGATGTCTGATTTATGCGTGTTTCTTTGGCAATAGGTTGAAGCCATTGGACCCGATGCCGCTCACAGATTGAATAGAACACCCGACGATAACACACGTAAGTGATCAAAACAGTCACATTTTAATTTTTGAATACCTATGTTGAAAATGATAGATCTCAACGTCAATGGCACTACAGTGTTTGGCAGGTGCTTAATACACATGTT
>Ga0157368_1000240_pt1 | contig 26471 bp, 28 predicted proteins | sample AttbisABBM3_FD_113146 | JGI IMG/M metagenome (GOLD analysis project Ga0157368, IMG submission 113146) | Fungus gardens microbial communities from leaf cutter ant in Botucatu, State of São Paulo, Brazil - Atta bisphaerica ABBM3 | ecosystem: Host-associated > Fungi > Mycelium > Unclassified ... | reverse complement strand
TGTCACATCAGTCATATCTGATGATGTAGTCATAGCATTGATCATAGGACTTAAGAGAAAAAAGTAGAAGGTTTTGGAACAAGATGACATCATACAACATGGACAACATATGTTGACCTCATGCTTTACACATGGTCATTTAGGGTAGGGTGCACAGTAGCTAGTATAGACCATCTGTACAAGTATATAAGGTAGACTATTTTGTAAAGAGCTTTCTATCGAGTTCTCTTGTGTTTTACTCTAATACAAGAGTTTTGTTCTTTTATCCAACTCTAAGGATTTAAGTTCATAACAATAGCTCTCATTTGGGGCTTTCCAGTGCAACTTAGTTTGTGAAAATTGGTCCACTGATTGTAGAGATACAAGCTAAATGAAGTTTGTAATGTAAGCAGATTATAGCAGTGACTTTATAACTACATACATAAAGACATAAACTATATGAGGAAGAAACTAAGTAATTTTATTATCAAAGAAAAAGATATTACTGTTAAACTCTAAGAAGAAAGTAAAGTGCACTATTGAATTCCTTCTTGGGTTCTAATAGTTATTGAAATGTCTACACTCATAAAGAATGTGGTGCCTTAATTCAATAGGATAAAGGCCATATAGATACTTAAACTCTTCTCAAGGGAAGAATCTAAGGTAATACTTACCTATTGGTGCATAATTGACTATCACTCTTGTAGCTCTGGCATACAGTGAGTTAGAATGGCCAAAATATTTGAGCCATGGTCCACCTTTTGATATAGATGGTTCAATCAGCTTTGAATCATTATTGAGAAGCTCTAAAAAAAAATTTTCTTTGTTATTCAACACTTGAAAAGACATTTTCCAGTTATTAAGAATGATGTCACATTTGTTTTTCCTGCTAAAGTCCCAAGAGGATCTGCATGGGAAAATAGAAGTGAGATCAAACTTCTTTGTTTCTTTATCAACAAAGTTATGAAGTGACCATTTGCAATTATTGAGACAATCCCAAAACTCAATGGAATTGTTACCATCTTTTTGGAAAAACTCTCTGAGTTTGCTAGATATTACAGCTAAATGAATTTGATATGGATGGGATGATGAATCAAATATTCTTTTAGCAGCATAGATGGAATCCATGATGACAAAGATACATTTAATATTAGGAAGACAAGTAGCATGATTAATACCACATTTTATCATAAAGAGTTCAGTTTCAGTAGATATGACATTAACTGTATAATGTAATGTCTTGATGACTGGACTGTTATGGATATGGACATGTGACATTGGTATGACCACCTGATTCTTAATGCTTGTATCTGTTATAACAATAACTAAGTGAGAATCTAATGATATAAAGAGAAATAATTAGAAAAAATGGCAATAAGTCTATTTCCTAGTGAAAACTTGTAATTAAATGGAGAAAAAAATAGAAAGACTTTGTCAAACCTGTTGTTCATGTCTACTATTGGATCTTTGATGATTTCTCATTGTCTAGATATAAGTCTTTCCAGCAATAGTCGATGAGGTTCAATATCATTCAAAGATCTCATTTCTAGAATCAATTTGATGATATGGTTTTGGAGTAGAGAGTGAGCTCTGAGATGAAATCTACCATTAAATTTTTGAAGATAGAGATGAATAGGGATTAAACCAGTAATAGCTTCAATACCCAATATAGGAGATGTGTGAAAAGTACCTGAAATTCATAAAGTAACTCTTCTTTGCATTTTTCTGAGTTCTTTAAGGAGATATAAGAGTAGTTCCTTGTTATAATACTACAGTTGAAAGCCATATAAGGCTATCAGTAAAGCATAATACCTGTATAAATGTCTCTTTTGAATAGAACTGAGACCTCTCAATAAATATCCCAGCATCTTCATCTATTTGATGTTTGAAATAGCCTTGTTAGCATAGAAATCAATATATTGTCAAAACAATAATTTCCAATCAAATATAAACCCAAGATAATACCATGTATTTTTGGAATAAAGGATAGGACCCCCTAGAGGTGTAAAATCCAAAGAAGGAGGATTGAACACTCTATATGATCTAGAAAAATAGAACACCTCTATCTTCCCATGTTCCATGATCAGTCCAAATTTCCTGAGAAGAGATGAGATGACATTGTAACTACAAAAAAGGTTTGCATTCAAAACTATTAGAGATTTGTTCTGAGAAATGAAAAAACCATTGTCTACAAAAGAGAGAATGAAAATAGGAATTTTTAGATTTTTTATTCTTTTTTCAAAGATATGAAAAACAGAAGAAAAATATAAGGCTAAAAGAATATGGGAAAGAGCTGACTCTTGGCTAACTCCAATATCAACATTGAAAATTTGAGAAGAACTGTTTCATAAATATTTGATTTTTCTACCTACTAGATAGTTCTGGAAGAAGAACAAGACCTTGGAGTCAAACCTGACTTTGTCCAGAATTAAGAAAAGGAGTTGATAGTTCAACAAAGGGAAAAATTACACAATGTTGAATGCCAACATGCTAGTGATGAGATTTTTAACCCAGCTCATATAGATGAAGTAGGTGAGAGTGATGCCTATATCTATGGTAGACTGTTGCTTTAGACACCTACTTGACACAAATGGATAAAGTTGTTAGAAATTGACAAGAATTGTAATCTTTCACTAATAACCTTCTCAAATAGTTTGTCAATTGTATTGAGCAAGATAATGGGATGATAAGCCTTGGGAGAGTCATAAGACTCCTTATTGGGCTTGGGAATGATAATAGTTGTTGAGATTTTGAAGTGCAATGGCCAATGGCCAATATCAATAAATGTATTAGCAATGTCAATGAACTTGTTGAGGCATACATCATCTTTAACAATTCTCTTGAGGTATCTTCAAGACAATTTGTCTGGCCCAGGAGTTGAGGTGTTGCTGCATTTCTCAATCACACTAATGAGTTTTTCTTTTGAGAAAGAAACCCATTTCATAATTTCTTTATCAGGAATTTCTTCTAGTACTTGCAGATCTACTTGACAATCTTGAGCTGAGTTAAAAGACAGATAAAGTGCCTGCTATAGATCTCCTAGTTCAATACATGGTCAACCATTATGCTGAATAGCTTCAATTGCTAGAAGCTTGCATTTCTTGACCCAATTCATGAGTTTCCATGGCCCACAATTTTTATTAGCAATTTCTTGAATCTTTAAATCAAAGAAGTTGCATTTTGTCTTCTTAACTGTATCCTTGAACCGTTTCCAGTCTTCAATACATTTGGATTGTCCTTGATTATACGAGGTTTTGAAGCTAACATGATGTTGTTGAAGATATGGTTTTTGTTGATAATCTCTTCAACTACGTCTGAAGTGATAAGAGTATTAGTGTTTTCTCCTAGATACAGAATTCCTATGATTTTGAGGTAAGATTTGGATTGGGGTAACTGTGGAACTTCAACCTCATTGGCTTCAATGTGATTAGTGCTCTTAACATACTTCTTGATGGTCTGGAGATTTAGAGATGAGATGACTTTGTTTATGATAATAGTAACCCCTGATTGCTCTTGATGAATAAAGTCGACCATGATATCTGACTTGATGTTTTTTAAGGCTCTGTTTAAGTTAGTAACATGATTGCTACTATCTTCCATAAAACTCATCTTATTGTTATTGTTCATAGGGACAATGACTTGTTTACTAGATGGGCCTTTCATAGTCATGATAAGTTTTGGTTTAGACTTACCATCACCGTTGATGATTTTTTGTATGTTTTCAATCTTCTTTGCTTGAAGGTTTGGAAAGGCCTCCTTGATTTTGAGGACATCTCTTGTATTGTTTCCTGAATGTGACGCTTGAGCATACAATTTACCATTGTTCTTGCTTCTCATCGCCCTCCTCATCACTGTCATCGTCTCGTCTCGTCGCACATCGCTGCTCCCAGACTGAACTCGTCTTCAAAAATGTATTCGGGATGGACAATAGAGTTGATACAATATGGAAAGACTTTACTCGGTCGAAGACGTGTGCTATCTGTAAATTCATGTGGAGCCTGGAGACCCAAAAATTGTAACTAACTGTATATCTATCGCCGGTAATAAATGGGGAATGGTCTTGAGGACAGGTTATGTTGATATCAGTGTACGTTCGACTGTATATAAAATAGAACCGAATGATTTATTGTCAACATCCCAATTATCATTGCCAACAAGGACACAATGCTGCGTAATGATCGGTATCTCGTTGCCGAGGGCACTCGTGCCGTATTGAACACACTGTCTGATTTATTTTTATTTTTCGTCCACTCTGATTCGTCTCTTCAAAGCCGACATGGTGTATATCGTGTCCTGGTGCACTGTTGATGGAAGCATACACAACCATACACTCTCCAACTTGAGAAGGGACATAACTAGCCCTGGCGTCAACCGAGAGAGCACTGCACACACTTAAGGCGGTCAGGCTGCCATTATCTACGGGTTTTGCACAGGAGGTCGATCGCAGCACAACCAATGTGTTCCTTGATGAATATGAATTCTATAAGGAAGAAGACACCACAATGATACTCGCATAATACATGCCTTAACCTAAAAGTATTTATTACATCGGATAGTCTTAGGCATCATCACCGAATGAGAGCAGCTTCTTACTCTCTTTTTTGGGCTTCTTTTTTGGTTTCGCCTTGCTCTTCTCCTTTTCCTTGTCAAGAATTGGTTTCAATTTCTCATTACTTATCTGGGCTGTAAGATCGTTTCCGGAATCAGAGTCCAGGTGGGAAATTGCTTTTCGTTTTGTGGAAGTTTTCGTCGCCGTTTTTCCAGAAGAGAAGGAAAGCCCTTTAGACTTGGAAGACGCTGGTTTCGTCGAATATTTTGCTTTTTCGGGTACTTGGGCATCATGAATCCCTTGTGCAGCATCTGTGGCTTCGAGAAGAGGAGGTAAGCCCTTTTCTGTGATTTGAGAAAATTCAGTGAATGTAAAGACTAGAGTCACCTTTCCGTTTGATATCCTCTACTTCCCTCTCACTAAGATGTTTTCCTTCTCTCAAGACAATAATCTGAGGCTTCTCATCACCCTCCTCATCACTGTCATCGTCTCGTCGCACATCGCTGCTCCCAGACTGAGATGTAGGCCTCTTCGGAATTGGAGGGCGCCGAGGAATAGGTGGTCGCCCGTCTCCTACGTATTCGAATTCATCATCCTCGTACTGAGGCTCATCTTCGTCTGATGGTGAATCCAGTACACCGGCCATACGGTTCTGGAGTTTCTGAAGAAAAGCAGGGACATGAGCCTGGTAAATAAGTCTGGAAGAGAGTTGGTGCCGTGAAAGCTCCTTAGGTTCCATTGGATTCCGTTGTTAAGGACTGAGGTTCATTGGCCTTGACTGTTTGGCTCTATTATAGTCCAAGGTCACAAAGATCGTTTTATAACTTACTATCATAGCAACCATAATTAATTCACCTCTGAACCACAGTCCTTATATCCAAAAGAGACCAACTATGGGAGCTCTCTTCATCTGATCAGTTGTTGACCAAGTGCCCTGCCCTCGTGGTTAGTAATGTCACTAATGTAGCGCAACTTGAAGAACGGCTTTCGCATTCTATTATCCTCTTTGTAGAATATTTTTAGGTGACAGCCACTTACATCTTCGCGTTGGAAAAAGGCTATCAACTTGCAACCGACAATATAGATATATACAAGAAATCGACGTACACCAAAAAAACTAAGATTGTCAGAACAAATTATACACTTTTGTCAACGATATCTTCTCCGCAGGCTGTACATCCACCAAATCCCCATCTGCACGAACTTCATAACTTTCCGGATCCACTTTCATCAAAGGTGTCATATCATTCCATTTCATATCTTTCTTACCAATATTCCTACACCCTCTCACAGGTTCAACTCTCTTTGATAACCCATACGATGAGATCGTTCCTGAAGTGATAGAAATTTGGGAAACGAATGCAACAGAGTTCAGTGCTGCTGAACCAGGTTCTGCACCCCACATGGGTCGAGAATAGATTGGTTGAACAGACGGGATAGAAGCATTGGCATCGCCCATTTGAGAGAAGACAATTACACCCGATTTGAGTACCATTTCAGGTCGAGAGCCAAAGTTTTCCGGTTTCCAGAGGACGAGATCAGCGAGTGTGCCTACGGAGATGTGACCTACGAGATGACTAATACCATGTGTAATAGCACTGTAGATGAACGATACGATAAACGAGTTAGTTACGAAATCAGTTTGTTAAAAAAACCACCAGAACAACGTACGGATTGACCGTGTACTTGGCGATGTAACGTTTGACGCGAGCGTTATCTTTACCTTGACGATCACCAAGACTAGCCAAAGGTCCTCGAACTTCTCTCATCTTGCTCGCTGTCCTCCACGTCCTACTGATGACCTCTCCTACACGTCCCATAGCCTGCGAATCTGAGCTAATCATAGATATAGCTCCCATATCATGAAGAACATCTTCGGCTGCAACAGTTTCAGCCCTAATTCTAGACTCTGCGAATGCAAGATCTTCAGGGATCGACCTATCAAGATGGTGACAAACCATCAACATCTTTAACATTCAGTCAACAAAAATTATATTTATAGTTCGAAGAACTCACGTCAAGATGTTCATCTAGCGTGTTCTTAGCATAAGGTCGAGTGGGATTGGTCGAAGATGGCAATACATTGTTTTGACCACAGACGACGATGATGTCAGGGGCATGACCTCCACCAGCACCTTCAGAGTGGTAAGTATGGATTGTCCTTCCACCAAAAGCAGCGATCGTGCCTATCAAAGCTGATAAGAAATTACAAGGGTTTAATTAATCAGGAGAACCCACTCTCAACGAACCCACTCTCATTCAAGGTATCGGTATGAATGTTGACCTAATGACCGGACGTCAACGAAACTAGAATAAGGATGAACCAACAAATTGAAGACCCCCACCTGTACATCGTATTTTTCAGCCACATCCAAACAATTCCTAATAGTAGTCGGCGTAGATCCCCAATCCTCGTGTAACTTTAAACCAGCCGCTCCAGCACGTACAATCTCCTCCATCGCCGTTGGTCCGGAATCATTACCCTTTCCAGTAAACCCAAAATTCATTGGTAGACCATCTGTAGCGAGTAACATGTGCTGCATGTAAAATGGACTCGAAGTACATGTAGTCGCATTCGTTCCGGCACTAGGACCAGTTCCGCCTCCAATCATAGTTGTAGTTCCTGAGGCGAGAGCTTCTTCAACCTGTTGAGGACAAATGTAATGAACGTGAACATCAAGTGCCCCAGCTGTGATAAGAAGTTTCTCTCCAGCAATGATCTCAGTTGAGGAACCAATGACAAGAGCTGGGTGAACGTGGGCCATGACGTCTGGGTTTCCCGCTTTACCAATACCGCAGATGAGACCATTCTTAACACCTATGTCCGCCTATCGAGGTAACTAAGAACGGGAGAGAAAGATTTCTTGCCTATGTGCACACCTTGTAAATGCCCGACCAGTCGATGATGAGTGCGTTTGTAATGACTAGGTCCACTGTCTCCTCCGAGGACCTATTGGTAGCTTGACCCATTCCTTCTCGAATAGTTTTGCCTGTTTGATAGATCAATCATGAGTATCACGAGACAAGAAACTCCATACCACCACCAAATTTGACTTCGTCGCCGTAGGCCGTCTGCAAAACATCAGTGCCTGCGACAGCTACCGGAAAGCCAAACTCACTTCATCATGTTCCACCTCAATCCAAAGCTCAGTGTCACCTAACCTCACCCGATCGCCAACTGTAGGACCAAACATTGAGATGTACGTTTCTCTCCCTATCTTGGTGTCCATTTTGATCTCCCAAGCAGCCGGTTCAGGTATGTGAGCAAATCCTCCTTTCATGATATTTTCCAACACTGTTGCTTCATTCAACGCGTCAACATAACCTGTCGCCAGACCATTTCCACCAGAAATGTATTTATTACCGGCGATGGATACGAGGGTCACGGTTTTCGTGTCTCCAGGTTCAAATCGTACAGCAGTTCCCGCAGCAATATCTAATCGTTTCCCACAGGATTTAAGTCTGTCGAAAGAGAGAGCACGGTTCGTTTCTACAAAATGGTAGTGCGAGCCGACTTGAATAGGTCGGTCACCGGTATTTGTGACGCAAAGCTGGATTCTTTTCCTCCCTCTGTTCAGGAATATCTCTTGATCGTTCGCGATGATGGCACCTGCTAGCATTTCTGGAAGATATTCTGATTTGGGGAGAATGGGGAAAAGATTCTGCGAAGGTATAGGAAGGAAGGAACCATATAATGCAGCTTTGAGGTTCCCATCTTCGGTACAAATGGGATCGTGAACTGTAACCAAAAAAACACTTGAGGCGGATATCATTAACTTGATGCATGACAGCTATGTGGCCACGTAGAAAAAAGAGAGAGGTGCTTACCCGTCTGGGAAGGTACCTTCCACATGAATTTGCTGGACGGAGTCTGGTACATCAGGTAGCACGTGTCTTCGACCGAGTAAAGTCTTTCCATGTTGCATCAACTCTGCGACAGAATGTTGTCCATCCCTAATACGTTCTTGAAGAACAGAAGCGATAAGAGCGATAGCTTCTGTGGTATTCAGTTTGAGGCCTCGTGCCAGTCGTTTTTGCGCGAGTGCACCGACCTGATGGAAAAATTTCCGGGCGCAAGTGAAAAAGTGAAAAAAAAGAAACTAAACAAAAAGAGTCAAACGATTACGTTTATAGGACGAACCTGGTGGAGAAGAATTTTGTCTTGTTCACGGGGAAGGATGTGCATGATTAAGAGGACGTGTAGGACTTGGAAGCCCTTTTACAAAGGCCAGATGGGTTGTTATGTATTGCAGACAACCAACTAAGATTGCTCCTGTAATACAGTCCATCCGGGTGGACTTCCGAAGCAACGAAAGATAAGATAACAAATGTGAGAGTGGGAATAATTTTCCAAGAAGGATAAATTTGGCCCTGAGTAGCCGGACTCAATTTCAGCCTTCCACGGAACACCACATGGCTTATCAGGGAACAGTGAGTGAGGTGATATGGAGTCTTAGGCATAAACCACAATTAGAGTTAGTCCCTTTCCCTTCAGATTGGCGGTTTGGTCGTGGGACGACCTCTATATCTTCTGTGTCATGGAAGGACTTTCATGGCTTCGGGAAGAAAGATTAGAATTGAATGTTTGTACATCCGGGTGACACTCCAGTTGGCATGAGTATGTTGATCTCGTGACCGGCTGGCGGATGAGGATTTTGAATTCGGGAGCTTGCAAAAAACAGAGAGCACGACTATCGGTCAAAAAGTCCAGGCGCAAGAGGACTGGCTGTATCTTGTGAGTCCACTTGGATCACCCAAAGTCTAGTTACGATCAATTCGGAAAGTGACATGCAAATCTTCTCCGCACCTGGAGAGAATTGGAATCTACGAGTTGCTCCTAAATAAGAAGGGCCAGAGTTGCGGATGCGCAAACCGCTTAAGCACCCCTAGTGCTGTCTCTGGTGGCCTTAAACGGACTAGACGTGTACATATGGGATTTTTTTGGGAACGTGACAAGTATTTATGTACATATGGAGTCTTCTGGGAACATGTTAAGTATTTTCAGCTGCTGACATGGATCTCGTCGGTCATCTGATGCGCCCGCCTTCATCCCGTCGTCCCGCCTGCATTCCAATTGCATTGCATGTGGTGCTCTGCATGAAACCGCTACAGTTTTCCATCTGCCATCAACATGATTACTTGATTCAGGAGTTTCACTATTGAAACTGTTCCAGGGCAGTCACAAGAAATACCACGTGCCCTGTCACGCTTATACTTAACTGCTGTGCTGTGTTTGTGGCGTCCTTGAACAATGCCACTTCGTCGCACCGAGTCATATATCTGCCTGTCCACGGCTACCTCGCCTTCTCTCTCCGTCGTCAGTGCTAATGGATCTTGCCGCCCTTCTGTTCCTTATCAACAGTCCCTCCAATTCTATGCGCAACAGCGACACCGGCAAAAACCTGCTGGCCAGAATATGGAGCCCATCACTATTAAGACTCGCCTTGAACGCAAATTCTCTCAGCCTGCTCCAGCAAGCAGTCGATCCCTCACCCGCACACCCTCTCTGTTCAATGTAACTGTCAGTGACGCCGAGTCAGACCCTCCTCCCTTTCGTATTCCAGCATTTTGCCGGGCGTCATCTCCGCTTTCACCTCAGCGACGTCTATTATCTGGTCGACCAGTATTTCCAAAATCAATTCCAGACCCAGACCTTTACCGTCTAGCCCTAATGAGGTGTCTGCGATATTCTTTCCAGGGCCGGAAGTTCTCGCAGATGGGGCCTCAGCCGGCGCCCTCCGTACTCGCGGCAACCCAGGACTTGGAGAGAATCGTGGCGGAAGAAGATACTATTGCGTCGGAAGACTATCCCATGAAATGGTCGGAGGACTATCCCATGGACTGCGAAGATGATTTCAGCCAGTCGTGGATGAATTTGCAGTATGAAGATTGGGAGATGTCAGATGGTGAAGACACTGACAACTAATGTCATCAATACCCACACAGATTATCTAATACCTTCTGACTCTATCGTGTCTCCTTTTTCGATCCTCGCTCGAAAGTTCGTATGTACATTATATTTCCCTCTCGTGTACCGTCTCTTCGCTTCGCTTTCCATGCTGTCGCTTGGTCCTAGGTTTATTCAAGTTCGCAGAAGAGTTGATTGAACAATCTAATTCTTGCTTCCCATTTTTGCTAGTAATCCTGAATCATTTCCACCGATTGCTTCAGGTGGGCATGTAAGGAGTTATTGTAACCTTTCACTGGATTCGTTACCATGATAAATCAAGTTTGAATCGCTACATATGAACAGAGTAGAATGTAATGTATTTTGTTCATTTTGTCACTATCAGTGAAATAGTACCGTCTATCACCGCTGTGCATTTGACATTTGGTCTTTCCCTTTCTGAGGCTGAACTGGTTTTCAGGCGAAGCGGACCCGTGACAAGCCCCCTAAAGGGTTAGCTGTGGATCCAGACAAGGTCCCGCGCAAATAGTTATGGACCGACACATAGCCTGAGTCAGAGCCTGATAGCCATAGTCATGGGCCGAAGTCTTGATTGCCACTAGTTGACTTAAAATTATCAGTGGAGTGTATGTATGTTCAAATGATGGTATGTATTTTTGTTGTGACACTCTAGCGACACGTCTTTGATTATGTAATATATTGCTGAGCTATAAAAAAGCACTATGCCTGTAACTTTCTAAAACTGGTTACAAAATGTCCGGACGGACCATTGAGAAAGGCTGGAAAATATTCGGACGGAGATTTCAAACAAGTTCCTGAACATTGGTTACTATGTCGGAAAAGACTTGGGAAAAAATTTTGTTTCATGGGAGCGTTTCAGTGTGCCTCGAAAGATAAGGTAACCTGATGTCCAGGTGTCCAGGGCTATACATGGGCTGGTTGATCTCTTGTTGATGTTTAACACGTGCGAACATTGGCATTTCAGATTGTCAAAGTGTCAAAATGTCGCAAAATCAGATTTGTCATGTTATATAAAAGCGTGACAGGGATTCATCAGATGACGACAACTGCATGGAACAAATCAGATGACCATCAAATCTTTCGGATGACAATTGAAAACCTGCCTAACGTTATCAGGGTGAGATTTGTGAACTTGAAAAAAAAAGTCTCAAGCACATTGGCTGTAACCGTCTAGATGTTGGCACATACTTCGCAAAGTTCGCACTATTGGGAACACGTACTAGATACAGCAATTAGTCTAAGTTCTACTTTAATAAAGTCCAATAAACTCACCTCAGTTCGGACACGAAGATGTGTGAACGACTGAGGTTTGGTATTCTAATCTGAAGTCCTTTTATAAAAATAGTAATATATATATATAAACTATACAGTTATGGCCCAAGCAGTGGCATAACCTGTATAGTTGTGGTCCAAGTGTTGACCGGCAGTCCATCAGACTGTCAACCGGTGCGATCGATCGAGCTGAGTCGCTCTGTTGTTCGTCCTGCGACGTCACGCCTCCACACACTAATGAAGAATCTATATCCTTTGCTGATTTATTTTTGCTCCACGTTCTAAACTGGGAAAAAGCTAATTAAAACGATCGATTGTGAGGAGTGTGCAGGGTTCAGGGTTACTTTTGATCTCGAATTCGTTTTTTCTTCTTAAAGCTAAGTTCAATGAAGCACCATACACTCGAATATATCCGCAGAGAGAGATTGTGTGTGGACTGATCCTAACCTGCAAGTCTCAATCTTGTAGAGTTTGAGAATCAGATTGAGTTCGCCGCATGTGAGCGCAAAAAATTCCTGAATAACTTCTGGAGAAAAGCTCATCGTGGTTCGAACTTTAAAGATCTCAAACTGTAAACAAGACCACAGTCTGAAGAGATTCCAAAGAGGTTTTTTGTTCCTCGTCCTCTATCGTACGTAAAATTGCACTACTTCCTAGTATGTCTTTTGACATGTAAAATTCCTACGACAGCATCCAAGAGGAAAGGGCACCGGAAATCATTTCATCCAGAGGGAGGGCTGGTCCATGTTTGACGGTGGTTTAGTCCCCCATTATTGTAGGTCTATAGCACGAGATCACTCAGAACAACGTTTTAATGTTTGTTCTCGAAGACTTTATGGCTCAGTAAAGGACTGTTCATATCGCCCAATCTACACCTGAATATTCTATTTGAACATATTCATGCAATTAAATCATTTGCATTTGTTCAACGAATACTCATCATTTACGTTCTTATACATCGTTTAAAGAGAAATTGCGGCCTAGAGGGAAAAAGGTAATGAAGTACGAAGCACTCGATTGAGTATGATCACGAAGCTTGACAAGATAGAAGCACAGGGAGCACAGCGACGAGAATGAATGCGAGCTAAACGGATAAATTCAAAGTTGTCTTTATCTTTATTTCCTTTGTACCTTGAGAGAACAGTGTTTTATATAGTGAACGCGGGTATGGCGAAGGCGGGGTACCGAGGATCTACAAAATATGGTTGGGTGCAACTTTGCATCCAGGGCTCACATCATCCCCGTCACAGCAACTCCACATAGAAACTGCTCGTATCTCTCGATATACGTGACCTTCCAGAGTAATAGTCAGAAATTCGTACTTTTCAATTTCAAGTTCACCTGTTTTTGTTCTGGGGTTTATAGCAGCGTGATAGGGAAACAGGAAATTTATCTGGATGGTATGTAGACTCTTCCTTATCTGAGACGAGATTGTTTGTATGTGGCGATGAGAAGTGTACGTGTACAGGGGGATTAGACAAGGTCATGCGATGGTAGCAAGAAGGTTCGGGCCTTTGAGAGAGGGGAATAATATTCTCATCAGTAGATGTGTTCAGAGTTTCTTCAAGCTCCATGGCGAAGATATCGTGAATGTAAGGATCCTGTGCGGCGAGTCGCAATACCAAACTGCGAAGTTGTTGCTCTGAGAGGACATCCAGGCAAGATTGTAGGCGGTCCATAAGAAAGCTACTTCAAGCACAAAGGGGATTTAAGAGTTGGCTGGAGTATAATGGAATGAATGGAACCAGATATGATTCGGGATTATTTTTCTGATAAGACTCGGGATCACTTGGATAACGGCACTGTGCCGAGTAAAGTCGACCAATGAGAGGACTCGAAAAAGGGTATTGTTGAAAGAGCTTGGCGACTATTTATGCTGGTGGAGTATAAATGGAACAGGATCTGGCCCCGCGACAAGTCAATTGAACATCCTAATTTGTCCGACAGAACAGCGGAGTCGAAACAAAAGAGACTTGTTTGTAAAGAGAGATTGAACAAAAGAAGCCAATCAGCGGGCTGAGTTAGAAATCACGTTCTCAGATACTTGTAAGTCCAACAGACCAGCTTCAAAGGCGACGTCGTTTCCTCAGGGCCGAGGCTTGATGTTGGTTCCGGACACAGCCAGGGTCATCTCTCCGCCCTTGGCAGCAGGACCATGTAAATTTTTCAGGAAAAAAGGCACGGTTTTCTTCAGTATTCATCGGCCCATAGACATTTTCATCGTGATCCACAAACGCGGTTTTATCCACCGCCGATTCGCCTTCACCAGAATTACAAAATTAGACCCTCGTGGCGCGGAAGCACAACTTGCGTACCTGGGTGGAACTGGCATTCACCGTCCTCTCTCTGTGTGTTCACGTCGTAATCTTCGTAACAATTTGGACAAGTCTCCCATCTCGGAACGATGGCGCGAGTTTCAGGATTAAACGTAATTAACTCTTTAGAGAGGGCAATCTCAACAGGCAGCTCTCTGTCTATCAATCTTGCCAATACCTCTCGAAGTCGCACCGCCGAGATGGTATTGACAGCATTTTTCAGTTGAATTCTCGTTTCTTCATTTAGGTGAATCTCGACTTCGGACACGTCGGAATCGGATTCGTATAAAGAGCCCTTTGCCACACTGTCCCCATCTGCACTTGAAGATTCTGAAAGAGTGGTGAGGTCGATGACTTCAGGTTCGTTTGATGACATAGGCTATTAAAAAATTTGCTCAGTTTGTAATGAAATCAGACAATCTAGTGTAAACGACCTTTTATGAGATGAAGGTAATGTTGTCAGTAGCATTGTGTCCGAATGCTGACTTTGGACAGTTGAACAACCGTCCCTGACTGAATCCTACACGTGATCTGAACTTCTAGCCAGGCCAAACACCCACAGTAGATTTCAAAAAGTTCACAGTAGATTTCAAAAAGTTCAAAGTGACCGGTTTATGATGCTGAATGATTCTGGCGACATGGCGTGCTTGACTTGTCGTTGGCCCTGCTTGCAATCTGATTGACGCTGGACACTCTGAGAGTAGCGGCTTCAACAGGCTTAGCATGGTTTTAATTTTTAATTCGGCTCCTTTTCTTGCACTTCACCTCTTTCTTTGTTATGGAGGATATCTCTGCTTCTAACTGGCGTTCGACTACACAACCGCAACAGGAACTCCAAAGCCAAACGTCACTTCCTATCAAGCAACTTTTGACAATTGCTACTGTTCTGCTTGCTGAATCCCTGACAGATTCAATTATTCGCTCCTTCAACAATGCTCTGGTGACAAGAGCCGACCCCTACACAGGCTTTTCTAATAATGACGCGCCGAAAGCTTCATTTCGTTCTCAATTCTTGGTATGAATGCTGGCACAGCATTTTTGGAATGCTATACTCATTGTGATGCCTCTACAGGAGTCCATCCTCTTCTTTGCGCAAGCCGCTACGGCTTACCAGTGGGGAAAGCTCTCAGATAAGCTAGGCCGCCGTCCTATTCTCCTTATGGGACCGTTCGGTCTATGGCTATCAACCTTCGCGCTTGGAGTCACCAACAATGTTTGGGTGCAAGCTGCTGCACGCTCTATGGAAGGCGTTTTTAGTGGAAATATTGGTGAGTCCTTGAATTAGCAAATAAGCAGACTTATTTTGAACCCATTCGATGCAGAGACAACGAAGACGGCGATTGCCGAAGTAAGCTATCATTCATTTGCGCCTTATGAAACTAGAAGGACAGCGCAACTTAGATTACCGACGATACTAACCGGCATCGAGCATATGCAGTCTTGCCGTCAGTACGAAGTATCGGATTAAGCACAGGGTAAGTTCTCAGAATTCGCTCTGCAGAGCACACTAACCAAGTGCAGGTCGTCTGTGGGCAATTTCCTCGCAACCCTCAAGGAAAGACTTCCAATTCTTGAAAGGATCCCGTTCATCAGAGACCACCCCCTTTTTATTCCCTGTACCGTTTCCTCCTCCTTCTCCTTCTTCTCTTTCCTTCTCATCCATGAGGGATTTCAGGAAGTAAGTTCTTTGCATGTTTCTTTCAACCCCTCAGCTGACGACTTCAAGACCCTACCGGCAGAGTATCAGGTTGACTGGAGAGCCTTCTGGAAAGTCAAAGATCAGGCGAAATCTGCTTTTGCCTCGTCAATCCCCTCAATTCCTACATGTACTACGGCCTTACTGGGCGAAGCAAGAAGTATGTGCTATAGAGCAATACACATACCAGAGGAAGATGTAGAGAACACTGTCTGCAGCATAGGGCAAGAGGTTACACGAAGTGTCCCTCGAGCTGATGAAGGCTTACTTCCAATTGATGAGATTCAGGAGGTATCAGAACTGCTCATCAATCGCCAGCTCACCATCGCACTCTTGAATTATGTCTTCATTTCCTTTCTTGATCAGGCACAGCAAACTTTACTGCCTATGATGTACATTTCCATCGAGGAGTACAGTCTTTTATCGGAAGAAATGACTAAAACCATGGCAAAATGGGGTTGCTTCAACACTCTTGTTCAATTGGTGCTGTTTCCGTGGCTTCTACAGCGCTTCGGTTCCAAGAAAGTCTATTCAGCTTGTCTGTGCTCGATGATACTCTTCTTCGCCTTATTCCCTGCGTTCCGCTTGACCGCAGCATATTTTCAGAATACCAATTTTGTGGTTCGCCGCCTACTAGAAGTCCACATAGGAATGTCTTCCCTAGTTAATATTGCCTATGGTACGTCAATGGAACGCCCAGTCAAGCTCAAGTAACCTACCAACGCCACACCCATCCAGGTTGTTCTCAGATGTTCATAATGGCCGCTGTCCAAAATAGACGTTCTTTTGGCTCCGTGAATGGCTTCGGACAGACAGTTGGCTCGTCAGCGCGGATGATTGCTCCGCCAGTGATATCGTTTATCTATACATTTTCTCTGAAGGATGGATTGAGGTTGGGAGAATATCTGACATATGCTTTGTTGATTTGCATCACGATGGTAGGGAGCATGGTTTCCGCACTCCTACCTGCCAATCTCTAGCTGGCAGCACATTGGTAGATTGTCATTATTTCGTTATGATCATCGATGTAGAACAATTATTTTGAGCCAACAACTGCGTACAAACTCTCACGAGGGACTTGATACATTCCATCCGTCTGACATTGATATTGATGATTACCAGTGACTATCTCCTCGCGTATTCATATCTACATTGGTCCTTTACCTGACGTTACCTCCGGACGTATCAATCAATGCTGATGACAAGAGGCACCACTGTCAATCGTGAGTTGAGGAATGGAACATTGAATTTGGGAGTGATTAGAGCCAACATTGACGCTAGACTGTAACAAAGGATATTGTGTCACCATTTGAGAGTAATTAGAAGGGTGACATTCTCTCGAAAACCACTCCGTCATTGAGCTTCTGGTGCATTTGGGGCGGATCAGGCATCGCTATGACACCATTTCCCGGTCCATGAACCCTGCCAAGAGCGCTGGATTAACCAAGGTTCGACACGCTGACCAAAATAGTACGTGAGTTAAAAGACAGCAGGATGATAAACCCCCCAGATTCCACTGGCGTTCGGCCTTCTCTATCCATCTTTCATTTTCATCGACCAGGACACTGTCGGAGGTGTTTTTTCCCGTCGTTCAACAATGCAGCATGAGACTCAAGACGAATGCCCTGATGGGCAGTCCAAGAAAGTGACACCCTTGCCCAAAATACAGATTTTTATCCTACTCTTAGTCATGATTGCGGAACCCATCTCATCGACAGTGATCTACCCATTCGTCAACCAATTCGTGAAAGACACTGGTATCACTCATGGGGATGCCAGAAAAGTTGGACACTATGCTGGTTTCCTGGTTTGTGAAGTTGCCGATTTCAGAAGTGCTAGGTCCGCCTGACCTGATTTTAGGAATCTGTCTTCTTCTTCGCTGAATGTACGACAGTATTCCAATGGGGTCGCATTTCAGATCAAATCGGTCGAAGACCAGTTCTCCTTCTCGGACCCCTGGGCCTCGCTCTTTCTCTTTTTACCTTTGGGATTTCGAACAACTTTTGGGTCCTTCTGATTGCACGTTGTGCTCAGGGAGCTTTCAACGGAAACATGGGTAGGTTGTCTACCCGCGTTCGAGTTGGTGTCTGACGCTGAGCCGACATTTCCAGGTGTCACAAAAACTATGATGTTTGAGGTTGGCTGTGTACGCTAAATCTAGGAGAACAGCGCTTATTTCCTGAAATAGATAACCGACCATACGAACATTGCTCAGGCCTACGCATGGCATCCAGTGATGTGGAGCTCGGGGATCACTCTAGGGTCAGTTGGTCTACTCAGGACCAATAACCGTAATTGCTCACGATGGTGTTGTTCCAGTCCTCTGATCGGAGGTATCTTCGCGATGCCTACGTACCGGTGGCCCGAATTAGCGCGAACGGCTTATTTCCTTGTACAACACCCTTATTTCCTCCCTTGCGCGATCACTGGAGGACTCGCCCTTGTTTCTTTTAGTATTGCCTATCTCGGTCTCAAGGAAGTAAGTACTCTTCTTACGTTGCGGCATTTACGAGCTAATTGTCCCGTCAGACTCTTCCTACGAAAATTAGACCACAATATGATGATCCTGAAAGTAGCAACCTATCAGAGTCTGCAAAGGCCTCGATCCGTAGCCGCCTATCCAGTTTCTCGGGTTCCCAAGATTCTGACTCGGATGAAGAATCACCTCTTCTCCATAACCAGCCTCTGCGAGGGTACGGCGCAAGTGAATCGGATGAGAATGAGAATGCATCCAACGAGATAGCTTCAGCATCCGGAGCGCAAGTTGAACAAGAGCTTCCTTTCAAGGATCTCCTAACGCAGCCGCTAGTGATTGCACTGGTGAATCATGGTTTTTTGTCCTTTTTGGACCAAGCGCAACAAGCACTTCTTCCTCTCATGTACTCGACTTCAGTTGAACTAGGTGGTCTCAGCCTTCGCCCTGACCAGATTGGGATTATCATGGGAGCATGGGGTGCTTGCAACGCAGTGTTCCAGGTAACATGTTTCCCAAAGCTAATGGCTAAGTTTGGACCCAAGAGGCTTTATATTCGCTGCTTCACTGCACTTCTGTTCACCTTTTCGGCATTCCCCATCCTTAATACGTTGGCTCGATGGCATGGAAATACTCATGCTCTGGTTTGGATTACTATCTGCTGTCAGATGTCATTCTATACATTGGTTTTCATGGGTTACGGTAAGTTGTCTACTCTCATCTTTTTCCATTTCTCATTCAACGAACGTTCGTCCAAGGTTGCACACAATTATTCATAATGGATGCTGCTCCAAGTCGGAGCTCACTCGGAGCTGTCAATTCTTTGGGTCAGATGATGAGCTCTGTTACCAGAACCATCGCGCCTTCCTTCGCATCGTCGCTCTTCTCTGTCTCTCTGCAAAAACAATGGCTTGGAGGCTACTTTGTCTATTTCTTTCTACTCTTTATAGTCTTGATTGGTTCTTATGTATCCAGCCGGTTACCCCGCGGTATGCGCGACAGGTTGTGAAGACTGACGGTGTGAAGCGGACATTACATTACATTATTTTATTCTATCTATTGACTCCTGATAAATCGAAAAAGTTTTCCACGACGCGAACGTGGCTTCATTAACTCGACTTTATCTTTTCATTTTTACGTACTAGAATTCTGACTCGCTTCTGATCAAAGGAAATCTTTTACCTGCAGTGTACTTACTAGTCTATGGCTTATTTATATACTTAGATGATGCCTCGGCGATCACCTTTCAGGAACCTGAAGCTCGAGAAGCGCTAATCTACATCCAACTTAGAGCAGAACTGCATACCTCGAGGCATATCTTCTATCGAACTTTCTGCGACATGTGAATGGAAATTCTGGTATCAGACTCCTGAGGCTTTGACTAGTTAAGTGGACTTGTTCGAGGCTGCTCCCTTTCCTCTCTCCCTCGTCTTTGAAAGGCTCTCTAAAAATCTAGGATGACCGTCACTATCGTCGATGAAGAGACCCCTCTCCTTCCCCCCACGGTTGTAGTCTCTCAAAAGCGCCAAGCAACACCCTTGCCAAAGCTTCAGATCTCAATTGTCTTGTTATTGCAGCTTTGCGAGCCTATAATCAGTCAGTCCATATATCCGTACATCAACCAGGTAAGTTATCCCAAACATGTTGACAGAGAGCCAGATTGAGACCACGACAGCTTGTCAGCGAGTTAGATATAACGGGCGGGGACGAACGCAAAGTTGGCTACTACACAGGGCTAATTGTGATCGATTTGAATACTCTGTGCAAACTACTCAGTCCTCATACTTTGCCTTTGACATAGGAATCGCTCTTCTTTGCAACAGAGGCCTTGACTATCCTACAATGGAGTCGTTTATCTGATCATATCGGCCGTAAACCTATCTTGTTAACCGGTTTGGTTGGATCAGTACTTTCTATGCTGTGTTTTGGGCTGTCTAGAACGTTCTCGACTCTCGTCATCAGGTGAGTGATAATCATGATAGACCTAGTCCTCCCAAGTCATCGGATCTACAGTCGATGCCTTTGTGGTCTTTTAAACGGAAATATTGGTATGCCATATATAGGACAGCTCGATTCCCAGGATTAACTCCATGTTTCTCAGGTGTGATGAAGAGTGTCATGGGGGAGCTAACGGATCCCTCCAACAGAGCAGAGGGCTTCGCCCTACTGCCCGTGGTCTGGTCAGCGGGTGGCACATTGGGGTACATATAATCTTATTATATGGTCTTCAAAAGTAATGGAAGAACAGTTCGCTCATTGGAGGCTCCTTGTCAAATCCTCATAAACGCTTTCCAACGGTTTTCTGGAATGAATTCTGGGAAGAGTATCCCTATTTTCTCCCATCCCTAGTTGTGTCAAGTTTTATCTCTGTGTCCGTTGCCATCACTGCTATCGTTTTCGAAGAGGTGAGCCCCAGCTAAATCGCAATGAACTTCCTAACCTTTCTGCTACTTGCAGACTGTGCCAAAACACAAACGTGAATCCTCGGTTTGCTCCGAGACTACTCTCACAGACGTTCTCGATAGAAATGTACCTCTTCCTTTGCGACAAATACTGGTTTGGCCTGTCATTATCTCTGTGGCAAATTATCTCACATTAGCTTTCCTCAACATCATGCTCGTTGCTCTCTTGCCCCTCTTTTTTGCCACGTCGGTTGAAATCGGCGGTCTCGGCTTGAGTCCACCGATTATTGGATACCTCTGGGGGGGCTATGGAGCAGCCACCGGAATATTCAGTGTCCTTTTCTTTGCGAAAATACTCCGATACATTGGCGAAAAACGTGTCTTCTTTTTTGGGATGATCAGTTTTGTACCTATCTTTATATTGATGCCAATCACGAGCATATGTGCCCGCATGTGGGGTGTTGGGCCTCTAGTATGGTCATTGGTTATGCTCCAGTTGTCAATGATGGTTCTGACGGACATGTCATACGGTGAGTCCAAGTCCCTATTCAAATTTGATGTTTATCCTCATGATTTACAAGGGTCAATCATCATGTACGTGACCGCATCTGCACCCAACAAACGATCTCTGGGAGCCACGAATGGTTTATCACAAACGACTGCCTCCATTGTTCGTGCGGTTGGCCCAGCTCTTTCCACTTCGTTATTCTCTTACTCAGTTCAGCACAACATTCTCGGGGGTTATGGTGTCTATATGTTGATGACTACCCTTTCACTTTTTGCACTCATCATTGCAACTTTCTTGCCAGCACAACTCTGGGGAGATAATTACACTAGCGACAATCGTTTCTGATCTTTCCTTTAGACCGAAGCGGAGAGGAAGTGGGGGCAAGGGTTTGTTTGCCTGCGACTTCTGATGATTTCCCTTGATGACTTTTGGGAGGGACTGACAAAATAACCCAAGTACGAACGGTAGTATTGTTGACTCAATCACAAGCGTAACCAAGCCAATGTAACCACATTGTTTTCTAATAATTGGAGAATGGACTGACTAAAGGCTACTTGGTATACTAGTCGAATCAGCGAGGGTCACTCCCAATGGCTAAGATCCAAAGGAGGTAACACCCGACTGAAATACTGGCACGCTTGTTGAATAATATTTCATTTTTACTCCGTTTGATCTGGCCTGAAAACCGTGTTTATTGGATTGTATCTGACATTCGGGTTGGATTCACAAAGACAACCGAGAGAGGAATCTTTCATTGCCAAAAGGATGCTATGTTCCGATTAAGCAGGTATCACGCGTGGTCCTTCCATCTTATGAGAGGGGATCTTATTTCGGGAAAAAGTAGATCACATCATGATCACAGCTGCTTGATTGATTGGTGCCCCTTGATCATTGTATCGAGCAGCTACGGCCATAGCTTTAAGCTCGGGGTTCGCCGGATATGATGGTGCCTTTATAGACAGTCAGGGCCTTCGAATACAATCATCAATGTTTAAGGAAGTGCAGAAGGATCTACTTCGTTCACGTTTCCTCCTGCTGGCAGAAAATTGACTTGGGCGTTTTGCCCACACACAACGGGTACAACGTAAACGACTCGAAGAACCCGCGGTTTTCCGATATCGGTGTTGGCCGCCCGTTGGGATATCAACGTTGACATTTAAGTATACTTAGAACAACAAGGAAATGTCACCCTTTGAAGGGCGAAAATAATACCTCGTTCTTACCCAGTTCTTTCAACAACCTCGGTGTAGAGATGCCGTAACACGCATAAATATACAGTCAGTGATATAGTGCTGGGGCCCGTGTTAAGCGAACTCTGGGAAGCGGTTATAGAGCAAAGTAAAAGTGGAAGACACGTAATCCCCATGATCTAGTACCGAGATGAGAACTGACACATCGCCGGCCACCAAACTACTATCACTTTACAATCTATTGTTCCCAATCGGCTTATTTTGTCTACTTGTTTTTGTAGAGCAGGTTGTTATCAACCCCGACGTTGATGCTGATGTTAATCTCGGCAGCTTTCGAGATGTTCTTATCATCTAAGTGATATTGAATTATCACCGCTTGCTTCGCAAGTCATATCAAAGACCCAGAAGCACTTTCAGCCATATAACCACCTTTGTCTCTTGGACCAGAAGCTTGTAGCGATTCTTCGCTGTTTGTTATCTGATCATGCCTGATTGGTTGATAAGCCGCTTCAACACGGCACCTCAGACAAAATAATTAGTCAACACTTATCACTTATTTATGTAAGTGCCGGTCGTCTGTTCTCACAATAGCTCACATCATCTTATCTCCTACTCAGATATTCTTCTGTATTCGATACACGTATCTCCTCTCCGCAGACCACTTCGACCTCACCTGTCTCTCGTGTTATAAATTTAAGTCATTGGTGATGATACGGGTCTTTGATCGATAGAAAATGGTGCTGTAATTTGATCCCCCTACTCCGGCACGCACCAGCTCTCTGAGTTCCATGGGATGGTTGCAGAGCTCCAAAAAATGAAGAGAGAAGCATTGATGCACGAGTCAAATTTGCTATTAGAAATTCAATATTTCTTATTCCAGGTTTTTCGATCGACTACTTCTCTTAGTCACTCTAGTTGTATAGGATGTCAAGATGGACAGCAAGATGACGAAATAACAATAACTTATATAGCTGAGTGTGATAGGCCTTGATAAAGCATTCAGCAATGTGTAAGTAGTGACAGGTCATCATCAATTCAGGTGTTGGTAATTTATGAGCCCACAATATGTTGATCGCACGCATCAAAAGTATTCTACGACTCCGGGAAGCGGACCAAAAAGAGATTCGAAGTTTTGGGAGGAAATTATCAGACATAGTAGTAAAACTGAGTCCGAGAGGGGGTACTGTGTCTTTGCACAGGGGACCTAGTAGTGTCTATGTGCTGCTGTGATGAGTACTCGAACGAAGTCGGTTGCAGCTAAACTAGAATGAATGTACCTAGAATGAATGTGTTTAGATACATGTTAGAGAAGAAATGAGAGCAATTCTATGCTGCGTGGGTCTTATGTAAGGAAATAAATAGTTGAACGATAAGAAACAAATGAATTTCGACATGTGCATTATGCCGATTTGTGTAAACTTGTGTACGAGATGGTGTTGTAGTCCGGAGAATATTACAACGACCATGTGAGTGGTATTGTTTAAGCTTTAGGACCTGGGACCTTCACAGACTGGTCAGATAATCGATATCGATATCACATAGTCTAGTCTATGTTGAATACTGGTGTATCCAGGGTTGATCTTGCTTCCCTCTCAGATACCAGAATGTCAGTACAGGATTTGTCTCCACAATGTCCACCTCCTTCAGACATGAATGCAGAAAACGAGGTCGTCGCTGAGGCAGAACAACAAGGCCAGGGCAGCGACACCTCGAAATCGTCCCGCGTTCATTCCAGATCACCACCGCCCGGGATCATCAATATGTCTGGACTTCGCACAACTCTTCCTGACATTCCTCTCAACTCGCCTTCAACTAACATTATCGGCACACCGTTTGCGCACACGACCAGCAATACACCCTTCGAGTACCCCTTCCCTGAGATCCCTGATTCATCGCTACCATCTCATCCTGCCTTCCGCCCTGGCTCACCCTACGGCACTTTTCAGTCACCACATCTGCCGATATCTGTTGAGAGACATCCATCCCGCTCCGGGACTTTCAACTTGATTCAGCCCAAGTTCAAGGTAGAGGCACCTGTCAGTCCTCCTCCAATACCACCCTCTCTGAAGAAGAAGCGATGGAGTCTGAATATTCTCGGGCGAAAGCGGACGAGCAATCCTCCAACGCCTACGGGAGATGGATCTTCGTCCCCTCTCGGTAGCCCACCAGCTGCAACATGCACTGCCGTTCCGAGCGGTTTCGGTAGTGGGAGGCCAAGGTTGGGTGGTCCGAAATCTAGCGGGGATAGACAAACCAACGGGCGTAGCGAGAAGCAATGAGGCTGCAGAAATACCATTGGTGGTCTCTGATCTTTCTTTCTGCTTTACAATCGGATGTGCGCTCCATCGACACTGACATATATATATATATAGGTTTCACTGTGCACACGGTGTTATTGCCTGGATTGCTTTCGAAGCAAAAGCACTCTGGAATCTAAATCTAATTATGCGCCAAGTAATTACTGTTGAGGGAGGCTCGATGCGGCTAGATCTATGTGTTCGAAACCTAAAACTAATCATCATCCAAATTATGTAAAAATGCATCTATACCATTATACCAAAAGTTATACAATGTGGGTGGGGTATGCATAATTGTCACAAATGAGCAAAATTGCAATTGATAAAACATGTTTGAGAATAAACTGTATACTCTGAATTCACTAGAGTTTTGATTGTAATTTTCTTCCTATTTCTTGGTTTACACATTTAACTTCTTTTTTTTTTTAAATCAACAATTTATTGAGATGTGATGGTAGGCCATGGTAATTACACACCATAATTACTTAAATAAAGAGGAAAAAGAAAAGGAAAAGAAAAGGAGGAAAAATAGGAGACATAATATTACACTAGGTAAAATGTCAAGTCCAGTAGTTAACTGATACTATGTATTGCTGTCTTGGAAACAAAATGCTCCCGGATTGAATTCTAGAAAAGTAAGAATATCCTTGAGGGACTTCCATTTAGGATTCCATGACTTCATATATTGTACACATCCATGTAGGATATGTGCTCTTGTCTCAATAGAGAAGTTGCCACATAGGCATGTGAAGGGCTTGTTGGGGAAAAACCTTAGCCTATATTCTCCATGGTTTGTAATCAGTCTGGTAATGCATGCACACAATGAATTGAAGAAGCCAAAATGTTTCAGCCAAGCACCACCTTTAGAATAGGTAGGACAAATAGGTTGATTATCATCATTGTTTAGTTCTAGAAAATGTTTTCTCTTGTAATCAGATGCTTGGAAATACATTTGCCACTTCTTGACTATGGAATTGCATTCATCTTTTTTACTGACTTCCCATGAATTTTTGCTGGGTAGGATGGATTTTATCTTGTGATATTTTGATTTCTTATCAACTAGTAAATGAGGAGGCCATTTGTTGTTACTAGGACAATCCCAGAATGAAATTGAGTTATTATCATTTCTGTTAAAGAGCTTCCTCAGATCACTGGATATAGCAATAGTATATAATTGGTGAGGATGAATGAATGTGTCTGTTATATGCCAAGTCCACTCATCTGGAAAACACATCTCCACAGTATATTCCTTGTCAACAAATAAAGCCCACCTTCCATGGCAGCCACCTTACTTGTAACATGCCTAATAGCAGTGATGCAATCATCTAGGTATTCCATTTTCCATGACAGAAATACTCCTATTTGACTTGGTTTTCTATGGCAGAGTCACTCCTGTCAGTGTCTCAACACTGAAACCTTTGGTTGGGATAATAGGGGCTATACTACTGAAACCCTAAGTATTTTCTATAGTAGAAACTTGTATATAAGACTAGTAGTTACACTGTAATTTGTTAGTCTGATAATCGATAAACTCTTATTGAACTTAATCCCCAGTATTCAATGGTGACACATCAAATTAGCACTCACTCTCATCTTGGACTTCTTTCTATTTTCTAAAATTATGGTCATGCAGCAGACAGATGGCATAGTACATAAGCTGAAGCTAAGGTTGTTCCACAAGTCTGCATATCTCTGAGCTTATCTCACAGACTTTCACCCCTGGTATGAACTACACCTGACAGTATTATCAGACTTCCAAGTCTGCTGTCGCTTCTGAGCAGTTCTGTTTGTTAAATCCTCAACACCCTTCAATACCATTTCTCATTTCAGTAATCAATTGGCTTATCTGCTAAATATTCCA
>Ga0157368_1000239_pt1 | contig 26514 bp, 22 predicted proteins | sample AttbisABBM3_FD_113146 | JGI IMG/M metagenome (GOLD analysis project Ga0157368, IMG submission 113146) | Fungus gardens microbial communities from leaf cutter ant in Botucatu, State of São Paulo, Brazil - Atta bisphaerica ABBM3 | ecosystem: Host-associated > Fungi > Mycelium > Unclassified ... | reverse complement strand
GTGTCAATGGTGATGCACTTTATCCCTCTCCTTACAACTCCTTACAAGACCAATCTCTGAAATTGCGACCACACAGCTTGTAGGAGGCACAACACATAAGTTGAGGCCAAGGTCGTTCTGGCAAGTTCACATCACCAAGCTCATTGCAGGAGTTCTACACTCTGTGCATGTCTGAGCCAACTCCATGGACTTTCATCTTCAAGTGCAAACTGTGCCTAACAATTAGTAGAAGTTTTACCTATCAAAAATTTTACATTGACTACCTAATTAGGACTACTGATTATAAGCTATATACTTGCTAAGTAGAATACTTCACAGCAAGTACAAATTTTGATTATATAATAGAAATAGCTTGTATACAGACCATTACTATTTTGTATAAATACTTTTATATTTGAGAATTAGACTTAATAATATTTTTCATCAATTATCATTAATTATTATTGAACTTCTGAATTACTTCTAAATCTTTAAGAGTATACCCAGAATTCAGATATCACAAATAAGTAAGTAGTTTATCTTATGATAGTCTTTATTATTGTCTAATTTAGTACTTTGTTGTTTAATCTTTATCTCCTAAAGTTTATATACTTTATATATACCTAGTCTTTCATGTCTTCATGCTCAAACCAGTTATTTCTAACACATTCTCCAAGAAAACTCAACCTGCTGCAATACTGTTTATCATTGACAAAGAACTCAAGTATAAAATCTCATAGATTGTAAACTCCAAAATTGACCAAAAAAGAGCTTGTAAACTTCTCTACAAAGTTATTTAGCTAGGGTATAAAGATACTAAAAATAAATCTGAGTAGCTTCCTACTACTTACAGTGTGGATTTTATTATTGATTTCCACAGTATCTATTCCACTAAGCCTAATTCTCTTTCTTTGTCTTGATCAACTTTGCTACAAAGTCCAAACTCTAGTCTTCATATACTTTCAACAGAGTTTTTCTTATTTTCTTATTTTTATTTTTCTTGTTTTATTTTCCCTTATAATAATCTTAATCAGCAGAAAGGAGAAGGCATTTGTACCAACTCCTTTTTCTCTCTCACTTTTATTTAGCTTAATTCTTCTCTGGTCTTCAAGATCATTGCATAGTTATCACAGTTCAACTATTATCACTTTGTATTCCTATACCAAGTTCTATAGTGACTTGTCTATACTATAGTATTCTTAGACCAGATCTCTGAACACTTTGGTTCACTTTCCACAGTCTAATAGTGTTTTCTTGAACAATGATATATTACTGCTTGATAATAATACATTCTATACAGACCAGAAATCTGCTATATAAGAGAAAATTAGTAAAGATGTAAAATAATAATAAAACTTCCTATTTGTATGCTGTAATGTAATGTATTAGAGACTCTTATCTAGCTTACACATATTAATTACAGAGATTTTCCTTTCTATCTTCACTGCCTTATTTCCACAAATATTTTTTACCTGATTCTCTTTAATCTTCTAAGATAGCCATAATAGAAATTTGTCTTCTGAAAGGATTTCTATGATCTCCTTACTCTTTTTCTTATCTGCTACAGGAATCTTGATACTTTCCATTATATTGGACTTCCTCTCTAGTACTATTAGCTAGAGCATCTCCAGCTCTTTCTACTACTAACATGTCTTCTCTTCTGTATGTCTTTTCTCCTCCTCCTTATGCTGTTTTCATTCAGCTTTTTTATCACTTTGGCCTCCATTATCAAGCAAATCTTATCAACTATCCTTATCTCATGTTATATCTTTACTATTTCTTTCAAGTAGACTATAAGACTCTACTCCTTAGTATATTGGCATTTACTTTCCTTCTTTTAATATACTAAAACCTCAGCTTTTAGATCTAAGAGGAATAGAAACCTAGTAGAAGAGTGTTGGAAGAATTAAGTATTAAGAAAAGAAAAAGTGAAATTTTTCTTTCTTTTGTATTGACTTATAAAATAATCATATGTTATTTAGGTAAACTTAATAGAACTTTGAGAGCTCAGTTCTAAAAGAGAAATACTATTATATGTCAAAGTTCAACTCTGTAAATAACCTATTATCTATGGCAATCTTATTTATTTTTCAACTCTATAAGTACTTAGTCTTCCACAGTAAAGATTACTCTTATTTCAAGCTTCACATCCAGTTAGTGTTTTTCTATATAATCATAGCACCACTTGAGTTTTCAAGTATTTCAGATGCTTATCTCTGTATTTAAGGACTAGTGGATACTCTGTAAATTTTCAGTCTAATAATCAACTATAATTCTTGTTACTATCAGTACTAAACTCTAGTGTTATAGCAATATACCTTTTTTATCAGAACTCTCTCTCTTGAACTCTGTTTCAACCTCTGAAGTTGTAACCAAGTAATGTGTAGACAGCACAGCATATAAGCTAAAGCCAAGGTCATTCTAAGAAGCTCACAACTCTGTAGATTTTGATAAGTTCCCATACTTATTAAGCTTTAACTAACTCCAATTAACCCTACAGGCTTTTGCTCTCAAGTGTGAACTACACCTGATAAGCTGCATATAAGCTGCACTAATATAAATGTTGGAAGTGATCTTCTCAGTCTTATCATAGTTGGTGTGAACTTAATTTACTTAGTTAGTACATCACATGATCACATGTACTACTCCCTGTGGATATGTTTCTTTGACTCTTAGTCATTTTCAGTTGTCCACAGTTCACTGGGTAACTCCTGAGTTATAGTAATTCCTAAGATTGGTGCCTCTTACTCATCTCCTGCCCTCCAATTATAACAATAAGTGTATAGATATAGATATAGATAGATGACACTTGAGTGATTCATTGCAACCGTGTATCTGTGCTTAGTCATGCTGTGCTGATGCTGTGCTGATCAGAGTCATGTATGAATTGAAATGTTTATTCAACTAGAGCTGATGTCATGAGCCTAAAATTAGACCCACTCTGACGATGTCAAGAAATAGCTGGTTGTCTTACTCCAGTGGCCTCCCTATGTTTCTTCTGCCTGCGCCAATTGGGATATATTCAACGTAGCCCAAGTTGTCATGTATCGGGGAGGTTGGGACCTAGATGTACGTGTATGTGGAAATCCACGCGTTTCGAACTGACACTTTTGCAACTGTAGGACTATGATCTCATCCAAGAAATTGGAAGTGGTACTAGATCAATTGTGCACAAGGCAGTATGCAGGCGAGGAAGGCTTTTTTCCCGAGTTTTTGCGATAAAGGTTTCCAATTGTCATTCGCGGCTGCTGTAGTTTGATGTCTCATTCGCTAATCAGGTTCCTTATCCTGGAAGAGACCTCTCTGACGAGGCCAAATATCTCCGTTGCTTAGAACTGCATCAGGAACTCCACCATCCAAACATACTTGCCTTATACTCGGTTATTCCGCTAGACATACAAGTCACGGAATACTGTTCACTGGGAAGCCTTGCCGAAGTTGCGGCCTCTAAGCCGCTCCCAGAGTCCAGCATTTTGTGCATTCTAAGGGGCCTCACCAGCGCACTTTCGTATCTCCACGGTAGGCTGATTGTTCATCGCACGATTCAGCCTGCCTTCATTTTGCTAGATTCCAATCAAACACCAGTATGCGGCTTGCCTCCGTCATTCGTACTAAAAATCGCTGACGAAATTCTAGAAACTGTCGCATTTTGAAAATTCCTTTCGGTTTCCCTCAGAATTTTCCCTTGCGCTCCCTTGCACAGAATACACTGCACCGTAAGTGTTGGTTGTTCTGCTATGCGTAGCTGATTTATCTGTCTCAAGAGAAATCATCCGAGGGGAATCTGGAAGCTTTCCCTCAGATATTTGGTCCTTGGGCCGCGTGGTTCTCTATATGCTCTCTGGCGAGCTACCCATCGTATGTTCCGGTCTCGAGACACACAACTGTCCTTGACGTGTATTTTTGACCTCAAGGCTCCTGATAGTGACAAAGTCTCCGAAAGATACTCTTGTAGCCCAACACTTCGCAGTCTTGTCTCTGGTATGCTGTGCCATGTATGTTCTTGTTATTCTGTCTTATTGACCAGAGACTCATCTTTTGCAAGTAGCAACCGTCAGATCGCACAACAGCTAGCATTTTGGTATCGTCCATGATTTCTCGTACACATTACAGTATTCCTCCTGAAAAAGTTAGCGACTCGCTCGGCAAGGAGTATGGGGAAAAACTTGTTATTGCCCCTCGAGGCACCGGTAGTCATACGAGAATGCGACGCGTTTCATTCGAGGGTATCGGGCATCAGCGATTCAAAAAATTATTGCCAAGTAATACTGAGGGTGAAATTCAGGGACCCCATCCTACGAGGCGTATCGTGTCAGACCCACTTACACTCAGAAGGAATCACAGGACTGATGAACGCCAAATCTCGAAAAAATCGGATTTAATAGGACCGGATGTTAAGATATTCCTGGATAAAGCCGTTGGCAATCCTTCCAAAGGCGCCGAAACTCTGGAGGGCTGGGGAAATGTCGAAAAGCTTCCTTTTATCGACGTATCTTGTCTCAAACCCCAATCCGTCAGGTGCAAGGAGATTTTTGTCTCAATCCTCAAGAACAAGCATGTCCTCATCGAATTAACTGATGTTTCAAAGAAGGAACTAGGAATTAAGGCCATGGTCATAGACACTCTCCAGAATAAAGTAGAACTCTACCTCCTCATCCTTGTTTGGATCCTTACATCTTCATAGATCACACTGTATGGGGATTTGGTTTCAAAGGATCACTTACGCCATAATTCCCTGAAAGGTCAGTATACAAGAGAAAGTCTTCCTACTGATCTCAGAAGGTATTATCAATTGGCTTCGGGAGCAATCGGCCAAGTGCGTAAGCGGACGCCTAAAGTGTGTTATATTCCCGCTCTTCTGCTATTTTGGCTGAGGGAGTCAAGCTTGTCGCTTACACGAGTGATGGGAAATTCTCTTTGATGATGAATGGTCCTCCTGGTGATGTTGAGGTATCACTCTCCCAATTTGCGCCATTCAATGCGTGTGATACCTGGTCGAACGATCGCGATGAATCTGTCCTCCGCGTCCGATACTCTCGAGATGAAGGTTTGATTGAATTCAGACGATTCGTTGCGGGACCAGATGGTAAATTTTGGACGAAAAAGTCCATGACGTCCATCTTCAATCCTGCAGAAATTTCTCAGACGGAGTGGGCTAGGCTCGACTCGGCTGAAAAGACTGGGCTGGAGAGACTGATCCAGTTCTCAGAAGCCAGCGAGATCATGGACCTTGATGCAGTTTTCGGCGCCCTGCCAGCGTCATCACATGCCGAAATTGATCAACATGGATGCCCAGCCATAATTACCCTTGCTCCTTTTATGCCTCGACGACCAAACAAACTCTGTTCGAGCGTATTTCGGAATCTTCCACGAACTGAAACGCAATCATGAATTTTTCCAAGAGCAACCCCCTAATCAAGGTTCCTATTTCTTCATATCTTTCGTAGCCCCTCTGGTACAATAATATCCTAAACTGACGTTTTCCACGTATCAACTTGCGTTACCTCCTATCGACATATCTCTACATCTCGTTTGTCAGTCCGACGGCGACGTCCATGCGTTGTCCATGCGTTGTCTATGCGTTGAACGTTTACATTGGAACAATGCAAGTCCTTCAGACGCGGTTTGATTTACTCTCTCCAGATGTTAGTTAGTTGGTCTCCAAAGGTGGGTTATTCGTCCACTATTACAAGATATTTGCATCCTCGCGTATTCATGAAAATACAACGACAGGGACTTGACTCTGTGTGACCGTGATTCCCCTGCTTAAATCTGCACTATTCTCTTCTGTCCTAGAGTATCTCGAAACAGGAGAATAACTTATCGTTCACGCTCCGAATATTCTCTGGTACTTTAGGATGGTCCATGAATCTATTGGACTGCAAGCTAACACTGAATCAAAGTACCACTGACAGAGGGGAATGTGAGAGTTAAAGGGGAAGGTTGCTTCATTTCCAGTTCTCCCGCCTAGCTCAGTAACTGCTACCTTAGCTTGATTCTACCTGCAGAAGGATGATTGGCTCGACAATCTATTCGATTGGGATATTCTTGTAAAGGGCTTACTTTTCTGTCGAAGTGTAATATGCCCACTCGGGGGCCTGCTACCTTATTGGTATTCTGAGATCGGCGGATGTTCTAGGTAAATGTAAGCATTTTGATGCGACCTGAGTACCTTTCTTTGTTGATCTAAGTCACACCTTCATCGTGTTACGTCCACACTAATCTGTTCTCGTTTATGTCCTCATACTGCAGCCCGTATGCTCATGAATGATCATAATCTTCAAATTTCAAATGGCGGTTCCCTTCCCACCTCAGTGTTGGAAGGAACTCTGAAGCAGCAACGTGGACAACTGGTGGCATGTAACTGGACACCACTCCTGATTTCTACCAGGGCACACATCTACATGTACCCTGAATGTGACATAGTCTCATCCCAAGCCCATGACTTTGCTGTTGATCTTGATGAACTGCAGAGTACTCTCAAGTCTGAGATTTCCATTGTCCAGCAGCATTATCAAAAATCCACTAATATATGCTAACTTCCTGCCTCAGATTTCAAAGTAGAGTTTATGAAAACACAATTCTCCCAGACTACTCATCCTTCAAAGAGGCTCTCTGAAAAATACCTTAGACCTTGCAAAATCATTGTCCAACCAGATACTCTATCTTGTATTCTTTATCTTCTGAAGTTCATTTTAAGAACAAGTATTAGGGAGTTAAAAAGCAATGCATTATATAATATGCAAATATACTCTAATATCATTTTTCTAGTATCTTTTCTATTTTTCCATTATATATAATTATAATTATATGCCTTATTATCTGACTGATAATCTACATGCTATAATAATCTTTATTGTCCAAAGTTAAAAGAAAAGAATAAAAAAGAATAAAATTTACAAGTTTTAACTGAATTATAATAGTACTTTTTCTTAAATTTTTACTTTTGGAGAAATTAATCTCCTTTTCACTATCTTTAACTTCTTTCTAATTTTCTTAAGTATTCTTTCTCAAAATTCTCATTATTCCATTTATATAATAGTTTTACTGTATATTTTCCTAGTAATTTCCTTTTATCAGACTTTATTTTATTCAAATGCTTATAACAACTTGATTTTCTTTACTTCTTCTTCTTTATATTAGATACTTCAGTTTTCTTGTCATATATTTTTTATTTAAGATTTTCTCTATTTTATTCTTCTTTATTTCTTTAATCTCTACTAGATAAGATAGAATTTTCTTTTATCTTTTGATTTTTTCTTTATATTCTATTTACATCTACTACAAAATAGATTTTTATAAATTCAGATAGCTCCAGCTCTACTGTATATGTTAATATAATTTTTGTATAGTTCCACAAATTATTCTATTAAATTCTTTCTTTTTCTTCTCTCTATCTGTGATACTAAATCTTTTATACTCAACACTTTGTTTTCTATTAGAGTGACTGAACAAAGTCTGCAGAATATACAGAGTTTACAATCTTTAGAAAAATTATAATTTTATTACTCTTATTATACAATATACAACTTACTTCCAGAAAAATTCTAAAAGAACAAAATGGAGTTTCTTAGAGACAAAAACTACTCTAAATACCTAAACAGTCTATACCAATCAAATAAAATATTAGATAGAATATTGCTAATCTAACCTTGAAATGATTATACCAGATGACCAAGAACCTAGATAAAATGATCTCAAACATTGATTAGATTATGAAAAGCTCATTCTTATTGAATGATAGTCAGAGAGAAGAGATCATAACTATCTTGAAAACAGTATCTGAAGAAGTTTCAAGACTAGGGTGGCAATATTAATTTGATAAAGTCTATAGTATTAGCAGTAGTATTCAAGACTTACAGATATAAAAAATATAGTCCTTTCCCCTTCCTATCCACCTTCCCTTCTAGATTGTTATAACTCAAAGTAAGAGATACTAGTTGAAACTTGATACTTTGAAAGTCCAACAAATGAATGGACTGTAGAACTACAGGTTGAGATAATAAAATTCAGCTATCTGCTCAGGAATAAATATGTTTGCAACATTCTTCCTTGAGTTTGCTAAACCAAAACTCTTCTACTTGATCAAATACTGGTATCTCCTGCAATGCTAATAAGGTTTGAAATTAAAGGTAAAGGATAATTGTTCTTAATTGTCCAACTATTTAAGTACTTATAGTTGTCAGGCATGGTTCACACTTAGGTGAAAATCTGCTAAAAATAATATAGAGTATGAATCAATATTAGAACTTATCTATGAAATACAGAATACAGACTTTTGCAAATGACCTTAGCTTTAGCTTATATATACTTGGCCATTACTTGTCACTTGGTTGTAATTTCAGACAATGAGGACAGAGTTCAAGAACTCATATTGAGTACTAATAAAGTGTTGGCTGAGACATAATGTCACAAAGATAAACATTTTATTTCTTCTCTCTCAATCTATTATATTTTATACTATTATTAAAGTGGATCACTTTGATCTTATCCAGTTAACAGTCTAACAGACTGCTAGGCAATTCTGGGACCAACTATACAGTTTTACCAATGCTTGGACCAGAACTGTGTAGTCTATGCTATGCTGATATTTTTTTACTTATAAAGGACTCTAGTGTGGAGCAATGAACCTCAGCTGTTCACATATATTTATGTCAGACTGAGTACTTGCTTCTAATATAAAGAATTGAGTATGTTGCTATTGACACTGAAGTATTAGACTGAAGATTTACAGTATATCTATCAGTTCTTAAATACTTGGATGATGTCTATGATATTGAAATACTTGAGTAAAGGTATTCTAAGACTACTAGAGAACTCTCTACTTTGGATGAGGTCAGTATTTCTGTTCACTCTACAAGATGGGTGGATATTTTATTGGGTTAATCTGTAATAAGACAAAGATGGAGATTAGATTTAAATAAATCAACACTTGGAGATTGAACTTTGACAATAGTTCTGTACCATTTGCTCTCTTCCATCTTTTTTTTGGTACAAAAAATACTGATGAAGTCTGTGATGACTTTGATAGTCTAATGTACTCTTTTCTCAACTGGTCTATTGGAAAGTATACTCAGTCTGATGCTTTAAAACATAAATGGCTAAGATTTGTCACTCTGTACTGTACTAATAAAAATTGTGATGGTCCAAGCATGATAGAACTATACAGTTCTGGTCCAAGTATTACCGGCAGTCCGTCAGACTGCTAACTGGTTGTGATCGAGCTCGATCTAATTTCAGGATATCAAAAAGGAAAGATAATGAAAAAGATAATAATAGAAATTTAATAATAGAAATTTGTCATCACGCCTCAGCCAACATGGTCCTTTAAAAACTCCTACACTTCCTCCTTTTCTATCCTTGATAATAGATATATCCACTGTCATCAAACTCTGGTGTCAGTAGTGACATGCTTATTTTTCTATCAGACTTCAGTGATAGAACCAACAATCAAACCCACCAAGCAACTGCAGAATATTGCGAGAGTTCACTGAGAGTTCACTGGGCTGCAGAGTGATCATGTTGGAAAACAGATGACTGTCGTCTCCCAATCCCTCACTGATTAGTGATCTAATCTCAGTCCCGATCATACAATCATATACTATCTCACTCCGAGAAACAGGACATCAGCCAACTGAGTGTCCTTTTTAATTTATATTTGCTCGAACAGTAATGGTACGTGTAAAAGGCTGCTTTTTATCCACAGACGAAAATTTTGCCGACCGATGGATCATGATCACTTATGCGGTCGTCGAAAGATGGAGACCAGCTATTTACATGAATATGCTCCAAGGCGGCCTTGTTTTTGTGTTTCTTGATGGCGGGAGATACGAAAACGTGATCGAGCTGCTCCGAGTTTTGGTCAAAGACGTAAGTATATCGTTCCACAGGTGGAATGTCGACCATTTCATCAAACTCAGTCAGGAGTCTTGTAAGCGGCGCAAACACAGACCGAGTCTGGATATACTCGTTGAAATCGCCGGCTGCAATTACCTTCGCTTTGGGATCGCGGTCAAGCATGCTTTCAATAAAATCCTGTCGCAAATTTCCAGTCCTCCAAGGTCCAAAAGGAGTAATCAGTCACTTACGGCCACGATAGCAACTTGTTGCCTGCGAGTGTCAACGGGTAAGTTGATAGGAGGTCTGGCATCACCTTGCGTCGAAGAACTGCCACCTTTAGAGCTGAGGTGGACGTTGATAGTATAAAACTCCTCTCCATTAGAAGTTTGCCAACCAGCTACAAGAGGCTTGCGTGTGGAGCGCCATGCTGGGTTTGTGGGATCAATGCGACCGGGATTCAGGCTTAGGGAATTAAACACCTGAATACGATATCCACTGGTTGTAGGGTGAACCTCACCTCAGCGCTAACCTGTGGGTGTCCTTCCTGACCTTAATGGAATCCAGGGATCCACCTACTGGTATACCAGGAATGAGCCTGAGCTTTTCTGGTCGATAACTAGGTGACTCTGGTCAAGACACAAGACAGCTTAGAGGTGCGAAGAGACTTACAGGAAAACTGTTCGGATATTTCCACCAGGAACCCCACCATCTTGTCCATCGACAGGGTCAATTTGAGTATAGTTGTACTTGACACCACTAATTCTTTCAACAGCATTGGTCAGAGTCATCAGCGTCACATCTGCTGCAACGGTCCCGTCGCTCTTCTCGCCAGAATTATCTTGGATTTCTTGGATGAACAGAATGTCGGGGGTTTTCAAAAGGTCGACTATGTGTGAAGCAACGTTTGGGATGTGTGTTGAGGTTGGTGCCATGTTTTCAACCTGCAGACAAATCAGCTCTAATCCAGGCAGAAATGCAAAATAGATCGAACATTATAGTCACCGAACGTCACGGTGCAGGGGTCATGGTCATTTGATGAAATTCTAGTGGGAGGGATTTTGTTCCTGGGCCTCGAAATTATCTGAGGAGCAGTCAAGGGAAGCACATAGAAAAAACCGAATCTTCGAGCGATCTCAGAAAAATCTCCGAGAGAGCCAGGACAAATGTGAGCTCACTGATACACGATAGGGCCTGTAATATCGGTCAAACCGACACCAACAGCAGTGGAAGGGTTCTTCGTTCCGTCAAGAGGAGAGCCTATGATGATAGTTTCAGGATTTCCGTCTGGTATACCATTGGGACCTTTGTTGGATCATGAGTGAACGAAGTTGACATGGGAGAGGTCTCCCTACCGAAAGTGATAGAAATCCCTCCGCGACCATTTCTACCGGTCACTGGCCAATCGCCATAAACCCAGAATTCCCCGAACTGGTTCTCGAAGTTGGTGGCAAAAGGCTTGCGAATGGTGACGATTTGTCCTTCCAAGCTTTCCCAAAAATCCATGCCGTAGAGATGGGGTTGTAGTTTGGCATTCACGGCGTCAATGCGGCTAACATTATTGGGGACTGAAAGAAAGCCATCATGTCCAACATCAAGGGCAGACAGATATCGAGTAGGTGGGCTGCGATCTCTCCCAAGTACGATGATAGGGAAGGTATTGTTTGGAGAGTGAACAACAATGTTGGTTGGAGAGTCGATTTCGGTCCCGAAGAGGTTGTTAGGGGAACTACTTGAACGAAATTCCTCGACCTTCCCGTCGAGACTGATCAAATCGCCCACATTGACTTGTTCAAGGACCGGAGCTGAGGTTGTGAAGACCTGTATGCCATGGGAAGCACAGATATCATGGGATTTGCTTTCTTCGAGGAGGTAGAATCCACTAGAACCCTGAAACACAACTGAAAAACGTTTTCTGATAACAGAACTGGAACTGTCACTCACCTTGGCAGTTACGATGCCTGTAACATTCTGCACAGATTGACCAGAAAGAGGGCTCAGGTATCGGCAGCCTTGAATATCGGAAATTGTGGTGCTCGAGATGGTTGAAAAGAGAGTGGTGGCAACTAAGAAAGAATAAAGCCGACCCATCGTGAAAACCATAGTGCCTTGAATAGGTTTGAACTGGGAACAAACTCCTCTGAGGATCTGTGTAAAGGGCTCATGTGTTTCTTAAGTATCTCGTGGGTCGATATGGGAGAGGTGACACCGTTGTTTCTGAAACATATGTGATCAAATCCAATGCCATTGGCTGGATTTTATCAACGTTCGCTCCCTGGTATCGAGGGTTGACGGTTCCCAGAGCCACGCCGGAAGCCTTGGCCAAGGTTGTATGATTTCTTGGTAGCTGATCACTGAGAATGGGCGCTAACTACCGTTGTTACTTCGTTGCTGTTCACGAGAATGGATCGCCACCGGCACCATGAGGACTTTGGGAGTACTTCGGGTGCTTGGTAGCCCTAGGTCTGATCTAGAATCGCAGCCTACTGACTAAATTTTTCCAGCACTCTTCTCATTCCAGATGATACTTTCAATGCTTATGCATGTGCTGTATTTAGGCCATAACTATACTTGAGGACTCTAAAAACACGATACAACGAGCTCCGAATTCCTCAATCTAGTCTTGAATGGCGGCATGACAAGCCGTATTCTGTTGGTCGCACTGTCCAACAGTCAGACCAGTACTCCTTCCAGCTTGTGAGTTGGCGAAGTCTGCACATTTGTTGTGTTGGATGTCACAAGAACGGCCAAGAGCAGCTCCAATGTTCAAGAACTGATCCGAACCCTCGACGATGAATCCTCTCCCACCAGCTGTGACCGCTGGTGCAGTCTTGTCTCCGACTAAAGCATGGTGATTAGCTAAGGGGCTCGGTAAAGCAGGCAAGGCGACGTACGAGCACCAGTGAACAATTGAAGGTTTAGACTCGAGTCCGAGGTGTCCTGGTTATCTGTCGCGCTACTCAAAGGTAGATCAGAAAGGAACAATAGAAGGCCTCCCCTGTGTACTTACCCGTTGTTATTGTCACCTTCTGATTCACTTGCGTTTGACCCATTGCTGCCGCTCGATCCTGCGACCGACGCGTTACCTGATCCAGCGTCTGTGGTATTTCCTGCATATGGGTCACCATCAGTATTGACTTTCAAATCTGAATCAACACTACCGTTTCCGGCGTTGTTGGTTCCGGAATTTGTGCTACTTCCTGCATCCGAGCCTCCAACAGCAGCCTGAATTTCGGCTTCTGTAGCGTCTGGAACTAACAGATTTTGTGTAAAAATACAACCCATGGGGTCATTGGCATCATCGCATGTGTTTCCTGCTGCAGTCGGGTCATTGACGTCTCCTGGTTCAAAAGTACCGGATTGCAGGGCTTGAAGAGGATCGCCTCCAAGGGCTGCGATCTGTTTCGCAAGTTCGAGAACAACCTGTTTGTTTATGGAAGGTGCGTTATCGGAGGCGGGATCCTGCAGAAGTCTCATGAGTTACTCGAAAAACGCTGGATCCAAAATAGGGTAAATACCTGATGCTGCTGAACAGCTGCAATTTCCGGATTCACAGCTTGGAGACCAGTGCAGGAGGTACTGACAAGTCCAACCTTTCCCGTATTGCGCTCAAGAGCACGGTAGATGAGAGCTGCAACTTGTCCGTTGATGTCACCTGCTTGTTTGGCATTAGTGAAGGCACGGTCTGCGGTCGCTTGTTGCAGACAATCAAGATCCTAGAGGTGTGATGCAATGAGGGAGGGGCATACAAGCAACACAGAGCTCACGGCAATCTTTCCTGCCCCTTGGGCGGCTGCAGCATTTCCAAGAAGGCCAAAAACTGGGTCCAGAATCTGATCTGGGTTGTCGAGATTAAGACTGGTCCTGACAGCGGTTAGGAATTTCTCATGGGAGTGCTCTAGAATATACCGAGATCAGAGGAAGAGAGGTTGAACATGACTGTGTGGCCCACCCTGCGGCACTTCCCGGGTATTGTAACGAATGGGTAGACTGAGAGCTATCCCGGACAAGACAACGAAGGAAAAAAGGTTGGATAGGAACTGCATTTTGAAAGAGGGCCACTTGAATATGCAACGGGATGAACATTTAGTCTTCAAAGGTGCAAAGACTCACCAGCTGTCAAAGCAGGGCGAGGCAAAGGGAAAGAATAAATCACAGAGTAAGTCAAGAACTTGTCTTGAGTCCGAAAGGCGAAGTTGAACTAGGGGAAAGCGGACCTTACAGAAAAAGGGACATGGACCTTTATGTAGGGCAGATGTCAAAACTTTGTTATTGCGATCTGTCGCTATGAGATGACAGAGACAATACGGTAAACAGAGTTGCCTTGGCTTTGTTGTGATCTATGCATCTCTAGAGGGGTTGATAATTAGCACAACAATCTCACAAGGGAGTTTAGCTAAAATGTTGATTCCGCAATAATGGCCAGCCTTTGACCCTTTGATCGTGTTCTATGACCATCTGATTCAAGGAATAACTTGAGTAACCTCTAATTTAGACTTGGATCGATAGTTGAACATCCGAAAATTTCATGTAGTGAAAAAACATATTTCATATTCGGGGGCCAACTTTTGACATGTGAGAAATTAGCGAGAATGTTAGATCCTATCTGGTCTCTGCCATTTGAAAGCACCACACATGCCGTTACAACTCGATGATAGTGTGGAGAGAAACCATCTGGTAAATTCTCAAAGACATAGCAACAAGGACAATTGTGTGAAAGAATCAGAGGAAATCTATATACGGACCTCGGTCGCTTCCTTTTTTGAGAGATCATGCAGGTCTTGTTCTACAGGCATCATATCAGAATTCAGAGCGAGAATAATCAAAATTAGACTCACGGATGCCCCATACATATGCACGAAGGTCAAGAAATTCTGTTGTGAGGATCTCAGAACAAAAAGCCGCAGTTACAGAGAGATGGTAAAAAACTAACCAATATGTAGTCCGTCATACAGTTTCTTTACCTCGGCTCTTACGCGAGCAATATCATCTTTTGAGGCCGAAGCTTCACCTAACGCCTTTAGGTCCTTCTCGACTGCCTCAATTCGCCTGACGTGAGCAGAAACCTTGAATTGAATACGAATGTTGGCTAGCCAATTCAATCGTTAAGCTATGCATGTGTGGACCGACCTTCTCGGTGCTCAGCTTCAGTTCCTCAACGCTGGCCTGTAATGTAGCTGAAGCCTTCTGATACTCATCCAAGAGGTGATATGCGGCATATGAGGAGGCGAGAGAAAATCCAAAGAGAAATCCAAAAATTCTGTAAATGTAGTGCCTGAATTTTCACGCACACTTGGTTGAAAGCAAGACATACCCTCCTCGAATTCCACCAACAGGTTTCCTTTGTGTTTGGACATTAGCTTCTTCCCTCACAATAGCTGAACTAGTCAGTGAGCGGTGACTTGTAGAGCGCGCCGCAGCAGCTCTCAGAGCACAAGCAAAGCGAAGGCTCAAGACCATTGATGATTAAGCTCTGCTCGACGTCGTGAGTGTCAACGCCGTCCTCGCGAATGTTTCCGCCGATCACGTGTTAGCTGTTAGCACTGAAGTTCCAAAATAGGAGGTTAACTGATTATAACTCTTGACTGTGTCGTCGCTCTTCGGTCTTGAGAATGTCATCCGGACAAGAGTCGAAACGCAAAAACCGGGGAGACGACTTGATAGGACGTGAGAAGAAGAAGCAGAAATTGAGCGTAGCAAGGGCAATCTCTGTGCAACCTTCTTCAATGGCCCACCCTAGGAGTGGCGTAGTAAACGGTGCATATGTATCTTTTCATCCATTAATTTTTGGACTGAGATTTGAATAAGGAATGGCCGGTCTGCCAAGTTTAGTCGATGTTGAAAAGTTCGCTGAGGTTTGTCAGATACGGCCATTCAAACCCCATAGCTTACACACCGCTAGGCGAGAGCATTCGAGATCGATGCCATGGAGAAGGCCATTAAGACTGCAAGGTGCTCAGACCTGTTTTTCTTGATATTAGGCTGACAGCAATTATCTAAGTGGTGCCTCAACCCAGCGAGCATGGCAGGCTCTTCCCAGGCATCTGCGCCGTAGAGCTGCAAGTCATGATGTCCGTCGTGTCCCTGCGCGGCTCAGGGAGAGGGCTAGGGCCGAGGTAAGTGGGATGGGACTTGGTATACCTGCATAGCCTTATTTCCCTTTTTCATGATTAGATGGACCTCATGCGAAAGAAGCATCTTAGTCGGAAATTGCCAAAGGCAGGAAGGATGAAAAGAGTCACAAAAACCATCTCACTTCTGAAGCGACAGCGTACAATTGTCTAGCATAAAGTGTGGTAATGGTACTGACTTTGCTCCAGGCGACAAGAATTGGCTTGAGACACACCTCTGGCATGCGAAGCGAATGAAAATGGAAACCATCTGGGGTTACCGATTGGTATGTATTGATTATGGTGCCAGTTGTGAATCATGAGAATTAACGTCATGATAGGCAGTTCAACCCACGGAAAAATCTTTTCGCCCGTCGCACCGAGCTTCAATCCAAGGCTCTATTCTCCATGATGCCTCTTATCTTGCTACGATTGAAATGAAAGGGCCTGAGCCGGTACTAATAGCCGCTCTTGAACTCATCTGTGATCTACAGGGACCAAGCCCTGGTGCTGTCCGGTGGGTATCCTGTCACATGTCGCTTTGCCTACTTACCACAAGTCAATTCGAAGCTGGATAACTGGTTCTCGTGTTTTCAATACTCATCTGTACGCGTGTGAAGCATATCCTTTCGGTTTCCTCGGACCTGCGACAATCATGTGGCGACCTGTAAGCATCCAGCCTGGAAACCAGGCTCTATGTAGAACTAGTGTCCCACAGAAGGATAAGAGTACAGCCGTTGAGGCGCAGAAGACGGTATCTTCGGAGGCCGACAACAACCAATCGAGAGCACTTTGGCTACGTTTCCATCCACTTATATTCGATGATGTCACCCGAGAACTGCGAAAGGCCACATCTGAGGTTCTCGCTCGACCAAGTTCGTCGACTGACGAGACCGAAGTCGAGATCGTGGATTTAAGAGGACAAGTCAACGCATTCGAGATCATGGGGCCGAAGTCAAGTCAGGTTCTGAGAGGTGCGTTGACTGCAGTGAATGGAGACGATAGAGCAGATTTTAAGATGGTTTGTACATCTGTCGAGGAGCTAGCATGATTTTATTGAATTTTCCGCAGTTTTGGTCATCTTTATCCAAGATTCAAACACCTGGTTCTATCCCTCGGGGTACAGTTATTGGGTTCACTGTGATCGATCCAAGGCTGAAGTACGCGATTCGTGTCTAATTTTACCTTATCACTTATGGCGGTGCAGCTTTCCACCAAAGAATGCACACATTGAGTACAAAGAGGAGACGATACCTATTTTCCCTAGCGCAGATCTTGCAAAAAGCGATATATGGGAACAAGACATCCGCAAAATGTTATCAAAGCCTCGCTACAAGAAAAAGGATCTCGACGAACGTCGTGCTAAGGTTGGCGTACTTTTCCTTTCCGACCATTGGTAGTGTTATCTACTGAACTGGGTCCGACATAGAACCTTGTGCCTGGAACTGCGCTTACCCCCACACGGCAGGACAACCGTATCCCCTTGATTCTCATCCGACGCACGCTCGAAACTCCAGGCGCAGAGAGTCGATCGATCCATGGCTACACTCTCCTTCTTCCCGCAGGATGGTCAATGGCACTCTGGAATTCTCTCACACATACTGGTACTCGGGTTGGCGGACAACGTGAACGGCAGACTCAGGCTTATGAGGCTGGCACAGCTTATTTTCCTCGAGACTACCCTTCCTCCTCCGCTTACAAAGAGTGGGCAGCAAGAAAAGCAAGTGAAGAGAGAACGACTTGGCTCAGAAAGCCTCCAGCAAAGAGAGTCAACTATGACAAGTTGGGTGTGAGGAGCCCTTGGCAAGCAGATTGGGAGGTCGTTCTCGGGTTGAAGAAGGCTGAACCCTTCATCCGGTCCCAAGCCGAAGCAAAATCAATGAGCGAAAACAAAGGTAAAGGAAAGAGGAAGGGGAAAGACAAATCCGAGAAAGAGTTCACAACGACTCAAAGAGATGACCGAATGGGTGTGAACAACGCGCAATTTGAAGATGAAGTTCTCATTGACATGTCTAAAAACATGGAAGTCTGCGAACCAGAAGTGAAACCATGGCTCTTTCGAGGTTCTGATGTCATTCGAATACTTGAGTTACTTCAAGGCAATCCTGGCTCAGAACTCCTTGCTGAAATAAATCAATTACGCCGCAAACGGTCATTTGAGCCCCTCGACTCCTTGATAAATGGAGATGAATTGCTCAATCATGCTTTGGTGAACGTTAAAATTATTATGTTCAAGGAGGGTGTCCCGGAGGATATGGCCATGATCTACCGGGTTTCGGACGAGGAGGCTACTATGTGGGAACAATCGATAACGGGAAACAAAACAGCTGTTACATCACTGCAGGTAGTCCTTGAGGCCCCGCTAGATATGATGCTTGATAACTGATTCTCTATTTAGTTGGGCAATAAACGAGCGCTTGAGGAAGATACTATCGGATATGTTACAACAGGTCATTATTCTTTGTCAAGAGGAGAAGGCTTCGCCCTTGGTGCGATCCCTCTGACCAAACTTCTAGAACTACAAGTTCAACAACGACGGTATGCCTTCCCACCTCCTCCTCCTCAGGATACTTCTTACGGTCCCTCAGTCTCCACCCTAATCAATCAAAAGATCAACACAGTCTTTTCGTCAAAGTTCGCAATATTGACGGTCGACAATGTCGCGCGGCTCACCTCAAGATCCTCGAGTACGGGAGCTGGATAGTTAAGTGTAAAAGTTCATGATCAAGCCTAAGAAAGGCCGAGGATAACATACAGCTATTAATTCTTGCTACTTTATGTTGAGTCGCGAAATCGAACAAAGTCCACAGGGCAGCACCCAAAAAGATGGTCTCAGATATGAGAGGCGAAGAAAGTGGAGTGATTGGTATAAGTACGAGCATGTCCAGAGAGGATGTAAGATGTGTCGAAAACGAAGAAAGATAAACTGTTTCTCTTCCAGTTATGTGATCTTCCATTTATCTGCAGCTGCCTGTACTAGTCTCCCCATCTCTGCTTTCGCCTGCTTCTTTGCACTGGTGGTGATGCCATCTAGTACATCGATAGCTCCTGGGGATGTCTGAAGGGGGTCAAACTCCAAGACTTGGCCGTCCTTCGTGGGTATCGATACAAGCGCCGAGAGCGACTGTAGTATCGTGGGTCTAGATGTTTGATGTGCTCCATGCAGTGAATGCGCAGTTGGATATCGTGCTGTCGGATATAATAAAGTATTTTGCGTGGAATCGTGGGATTGCGATGTGGTGGTTGCTTGTGGAGCAGTGTGAGAATCAGAGTGGGAGTTTGTACAACAATGACCATTGAAGGTAGAAGGAAATGCGACGGACGGGTCTCTTCGAATAATGATGCTATTTTTCGATTGTTTATTTGGTGCTTTTTCATTTGTTGAAATTTTGGGTTGAGAGGATTGCAAAATACTAGGTTCTTCCGCTTCCACTTCTGCTTCTGCTTGTTCGATGCTTTTGAACCAGCCTATGCCAAATTGGTATGGATTCGCAAGCGGGGATCCGTTTATACTAAGCATTCTTTCGTCCTTTCTCGGGAGACGTATTGTCGATGGTAAATCATTACTTCCACTGATACCTGATGGAGTTCTACTATTCGGGAACTTCATGTTCTTGAGCGGTAGAGAAGGATTGAAATTTGAACTTGAAGGGACACGGCCAAGCAGCCGATGCGATTGGGTTATTGATCTGCTCGGGTTGTGTTTTATGGGAGATGCAGGCTGTGATGTGGATTGAGGGTTAGATGAGGTGTACGTGCTGAAGGGTGGTCTTGATTTTGTGGGACTAGGTGATGGAAGTATTCGGGAGACTGTATTTGACTAGAAAAAATTTAACACAAGGAGATATCGAAGCAGAGGGGTGGTCGACATACGCCTGTTCGTATTGAGGGTTTGTTGGTTGTTGAAACCAGCCGCTTCCGTGGAGTAGCTCCTGGCATCTTTGAGAATCCTGCCAACTTCTTGGGCGATGGTGATGGTGCCATCCGTGCTAGTTAGGAATGTGAGGACGGCGGAAAGGAAAAATCAGATTCGGATTTACCAGACTTAGCTACTCTTGAGTTCTCCCCGTCTTTGGTGGCGCTCTTCTCCATCTCTGCCTCGACGCCTTCAACCCATTTTCTCTTTCGTGCGCTCTTATCTATCTCTCCAAAGTTCGCATCAGCGCCCGCGGCCACAAGTCTCTCTGTCTGAAAGCCTCGCAGTGCAGCTTGAACATTACCCTGGTATTTCTCTCCGAATTCGCGCATTGTCATGGACCGGACCTGTCTAGGTATCCGAGATACCAGGCCTTCTTGGTGAATCGTAAAGTTTTCTAACCGGTCTGCGAGCCATGATTCGAATTGACGGGTTCGGTGAGCAACTATCGAGGGCGGGGATTTACAAGATCTGTTTTCGCAAGCATACAAAAAACTAACCCTCAATGTCGAGGTTCGCAATGAGCTGGCGCCTCTCCTCATCGGTAAACCTGCGCTGGCCAGAAGGGGTGTCCATTGTTGATTGTAATGAGTGTTGAAGCTGCAACACGTGATCCAGGTTATCTTGGAATTCTTGTCACGTGAGTCGCGTCGGAAATATTCAGGGGGGATGTCGTTCCACTCCTGCCTCTTACCATATCCTGTACTCCGCGAAACAGTTGTCATCCAGAAAATGAAGGAATTCTATATGGTTATTGGTGGCAGCGGATTTCTTGGCAGGCATATTGTCCAGCAACTTGTGGACAGAGGTGACAACGTGTGCATCTTCGACATAGTCCAACGATACTTCGATGTGCCATTCTACCCCGGCGACATCACAAATATTGATGACGTGACCAATGCTCTTCAAAAGGTGTGATCTACAGTCATTTTCCGCAATGATTGAACTGGAACTTCTTTAGAGTGGGACTACATGCATTATTCACACCGCTTCTCCGTCTCCTCTAGATCATACTCCATCCCAGTGCTACAAAGTTAACGTTGATGGCACGAAAACTGTCATTGATGCGGCAGTGGCGATGGGTGTGAGGAAACTTGTTTTCACCAGTTCTGCCAGTGTGGTTTTCAGTGGTGGATTCGTTATTAACGCCGACGAACGGTTGCCATATACTGAAGACCCTTTCAGTGCCTATAGCGACTCCAAGATCAAGGCAGAGCAAGCTGTCTTGAAAGCCAATGGAACGGGCGGTCTTTTGACTGCTGCTCTTCGTCCAGCTGGTATTTTCGGGTATGTTGAAAGCACATCTATAAATTCAATTCTCTGACCATTTCCCTAGGCCTGGTGACCGTATAACGGTGCCTGCTTACTGCAAGGTATATACGGAAAAGAAGACACATTTCCAGATTGGTGACAATAATAATCTCTTCGACTGGACCTACGTCGGCAATGTTGCTAAAGCCCATTTGCTCGCCGCTGATAAGCTGGATCTCCCTCCTCCTGGTGTGACCCTCTCTGAAATGGAAAAAACTCCCTTCATACCCGAGGATGTCCCTCCTTTCACAGAAGCCGAAGAAAGACTCATTCGTACGCCTTTGCCCCATGTGAATGCGGTATCGGACCGTCATAGAGTTCCAACTAGTCAAGCCCGTCTGCTCGGGCCTTTCGTGGAGCTGCCGCACAATGCCAAGGAAATTGAAAACGCTTTCAAGGATCCCAATGCCACTCCTCCAAACCACCCCATCTATCGTAACCGATATGATCAGTTCACAGATGCTTCCATTATCAAAGCCAAACTTCGCGATCCTGACACCAGTCCTCTCCAGGTCGCTGGCCAAGCCTTCTTCATTACTAACGGTGAATCAACATACTTCTGGGACTTGGCTAGGTTGTTCTGGCACCGATTGGATGAATATTTCCCTGGATATAGGAAACCGAGATCCATTTTCCAGATGTCGCGTTTACCTGCTTTGGTAGCAGCTACTCTTGCTGGGTGGTTCGGAATGATCAGCAACAAAGTGCCCACCTTTACAAGAGTACAGGTCGCCCACATTTGCGCAGAACGGTGGTACAACATCGAGAAGGCAAGGCGCGTGCTTGGCTACCACCCAGATGTGAGCCTCGAGGAAGGAGTCAAGCTCACAGTTGAGGTAAAGTCTGTGATTTTCAATTGATGTGATACTCATCCATGCCTCTAGTGGTTGGTTGAAGAGTATAAGAAGGGTAATAATATTAATCTTCCAGTTAGCCTATAATTTTTTCCGTTCTTTGGTTACAAGGGATACCATCTCTACTCATAGAGTAGTAATTTATATATAGATCGCTTTTGAGCAACAAATCGTGACTGATCTGACCTGACTATTTATATCCCGAAACACATTCCAGAAATCAAAGTAGGGGAACAACCCCCAGATCATTCCACTTATAATCCATTCCACCACGCACCTTCAAGGACGAAAGGACCATGGATGAAAATCTCACCTGGTTTCCAATTCAAACGCGCTCTTATATCCTCTCATTCCAGTTCTCTCGGTGGTACCCCATTTTTGAGAAACAGACTATCAAGAGCACAATTATCCGACCCCTTCCTGCAGGCTTTCAGGAATACCTTACCTCAGATGGGATTTTTGTACCAGAGGGTTCCGAAGACCAGTCAGCTTTCTTGATTTTCGTCTCGTTGAGATATAATCGTTGATGTCTACTGTTTCATGCGCGCTCTCCGGCTATGCAGTCCGCCCGAGGGTCTGACATTCACTAGCTCATCAGATGACGGAGATGACGGAGATGGTGAAGGATGCAAGACACGGATTACTTACTCGGATGCAAACTCGGATTTTCGAGTGAAACATTGGGCGTTTCCCAAGCTTGACAGCCAGATACGACAGTGTATAGAGGACTATGAAGGTGTCTTCCCCAAACTCAATTTTTCCTCTCCAAAGGTAAATAGTTGAGTGTCTCTCGATCATTGAAACTTATTCTGGCTTTGATCCTTTCGTTCTATATGTCAGGACGCATATTGGGTTCTCTTTAATGCGAACCCACTCCGGTGTACTTCCCCTTCGGACGTTTATATTCTCCTCAAGTCCTCAGATTTTGTGACACACGATACAGACACCGTTAACGTCTTCAGTGGTTGTGTTGACCTTGAACCAGGGGAGGAGGAATCTCACTACGAACTTGAACTCATTCTGCGGAAATGGTACTCTATCGAACGAAATCGCGAAGTTCGATGTTTTGTCAGAAATCGGCGACTGATAGGTGAGTCATTCTTCTCCTGTATACGACACGTTTCTATGAAGACATTCTTTCATTCCCCTACTCCACGTACTGGAAGAGTGAAGTTTAGTAGTTGACATCTGTGGCGTTCGGAGTGGCAATTAGATATTCCCGTTGACTGATATTGATGGACCATGCGTCTTTTATCTGACAGGTATCTCACAACGCGATTTCAATCATTATGAATTTTTTACAGAGAAGTCAACAAGAGACAAGATCACCCATTCAGTGACAAAGTTCTGGGAAGAAGAGATCAGAGAAAATTGGCCTGGGAATGACTGTATGTCAGGATAGCTTCAGTCTTCTCAAAAATTTCATAACGTTTTCATACTTACCAGACATTTTTGACTTTCTATTAACACGGGACCTATCAAGAGGTCACATCATTGACTTCAATCCGTACTCACCGCGGACGGACTCACTTCTCTTTTCCTATAAGGAGTTGCATAGTCTCTCAGAAAACCCGACGACGCCTGAGGTCGAATTCAGAGTCATATCATCGCCCGATCACCCTGCTGCTACATCAAATATTCCTGTCTTCCAGCACAATATGGTGCCTCTAGAAGCCCTTACACTGAGTTGTGGGAGAACTGATGAATTTGTGGAAGCATTAAAGGAACATATACAGGAAAGTATGCAGAATGGTCAGTGAACAGGAGTTAAGAGGAGTTTCAAATGGTATTTGTCTTCTGACCCATACACAATAAATATGCTTATCTCTCCATCTCTCTCACCTTTGTTTGTTATAGAAAGGGTAATCCATCAATCTACTATAATTTCGATACGTCTAAAAGCGGATAACTAAATGGGCTGCTATGTAACATATGTCCTCTATTTTTCAAGCTCAATACCTGAGTCACTGGTAGTATTGTCAACGAAGATAGGTCGTAGCTTAGCCAATCCAAAGGCATTTTTGAAGAAAATGACGTCACCCTCATCTTCGACGAACTAAAAAGTATCATTAGTACAGTTTCAAAAATTTGAACAGATACAAAATACCTTGCACTCCTTGAAGACTCGGACGACTTCGGCCCAACCACCAGGAGCACCCTCAAGACGAATGCCACGACTTGCGAGGAATTTCTTCAAAGCTGCACTGGCCTCCCAACTAGATATAAACATCAGCTCCGGTCGAAAGACCATTGATGGAAAGTATATACGCATTGTAGTGGGGAATTTTACTAGAAACGTGGTGGAGGACATGGGTCTCGGAAATGCCATTGGTAGAGTGAGCACCAATCCAACCCATCAGCTTACCACAGTCACCAAGGAGGTTGCGGTCGAGAGTAGTAAGAGCACCACGAGGGAAAGTGAATGCAGAACCACGATAGTGTGGAAGAAGAGGGTCAGTGTGTTGGAGGAAAGTGATTAAGACGAGCCAGTGATTGACCCTGTTCTGGCATCAGTTGAATCATCCGCAAAAGAGATTTATTTCTGTACCAGAGGTAGGGAGCGATGTAGAGGGTAAGAACCTCCCAGACACCACGCTGGAAAGCCCAAGCAGCAAGCCCACCAATCCAGATAGCAACACCGATGTTAGACCACACGACTTGCCAAAAATGGTGAGGCTTGAATATGACAGCATTCGGGTCGAAGTCTAGAACCATCGTTAACGTCGATCTAAAGTGATGCTCAGTCACTTACGATTAGTTCCTTTGGGGTAACGGGCTTGACCAGAGGCATTCTTGATGAGGTAGGCAGGCCAACCACCAAGCTAAAATTTGCTTTCATCAACACATGAATCAGTCAAATCACGATGATAGTAGGACGCACAAGGTACATAGCAGAATTGATTACAGCACCGACGGGAGAATCACCAAGCGCTTCCCAGAGTTCCTTCATGACTTCCTCTGTCACATAGGAACCGAGGAGATCCTCCCTGGAAGGGTCAAGAGGCGGGAGACCAAGCTCAGAGCGGGTGCGAGGAACGTAAACCTGGTCATTGCTCATATGTCCAGTCGCAGCATGGTGCTGACTATGAGAGATGCGCCAGGCGTGGTACGGAACGCCAAGGCTAGATGTACATATCATGTGTCAGTTGTGCTCTGAGTTCATGCCGAGTCAGAAAAACCCACGCCGAATGAATAAACCAGCCGACCAGGTTGTTTATGACTTTGGACTCCGAGAAGGCTTGATGACCGCATTCATGGCCAATGACCCAAAGGCCAGTTGCGAAGAGGCCAGTCCAGAAACTGTAGAGTGACCAGAGTGCAAAGCGGGCAAAGCGGTAAGCAAAGGGATGAGGTAGTTCAATGACGGTGGGATCAATGAAAGTGTCAAGGAAGGATATGGCCTTGTAGATGCACCCAATTACGAGGACATCCCAAACACTGTTTCGCTCATAAGCAAGGTGCTCTCATTTTAGAAGCGTCACAACTCACACATAGAGAGAGGACCTAAGCGCAGAACGCTTGAAGCAGTGGGGTCTATACGAGGTCAGTTTTCAATACAAAACAAACAATATATGAGTCAAGCACTCACGGAATGGCATCCAAGAGCTCCTTGGTGGTGATGTTAGGGACAACAAAGTCACTCTGGGCGACGGCAGACCCATCAGATTTTTGTTTTAGGGTCATCGTGTAAGCCGGCACAGTCGTCTAGAAAAGCTGAAAGACTGAGGAAGAAAAATCTGCTGGCACGACAGGGTATGACCTCGGCTAATGCCGTGATTTTTGGGGTGGCAATTAGCGGAGGCTGTCCTCGGAGATTGGCTTCACAGGAGGCGTCGTGTTCGGCCTCCTGATCAACACCCACCCCTAATAACGAGCAGGACCATTTATTCCACTTGTATTTCACTCATGCCGCTGTTATTTCTACCAATCATTATCTCTACCCATTCCCCTCGCCTACCACCTCAGAGTCTTAGCTCCTGTGCTCCAATATTGCTCAAGTTGTTATAGAAACATAGATACAGGACTACTTCTGAGAGGCGGCATCACCGTCACATTGACTAGTTCTTTGAAAGTCAATTTGGTATTGTTGCATGCTTTGAAGTCGCACTGACCGTGGCATACGGACAAATATTGGTATGGGGACATTGTCGTTGTCCGTCCATAATCCTTTATTGAAGGCTTCAATCACCTGCTATGTTTAACCAATTGCACCTTATTGAGTTCAGCACCCCGAATTCCTTCCGCAGACGCGCTGATTCACACACCACACAAACTCGTGGAGGCGAACGAGGACCCTAAAGATACAGACTTAGCGTCTCTTTTTTAACATACATTATACAGAATGGATTCCCCTTCATTAAATTTGAATCCGAATCCAGAAATCACGTAGATACACTTAGAAGTACTCGCAGAGCCACAAGCAGATGCCATCCCAAGTGATGAACAGGATTAAGAAGTAAGTTATAATAAGCAGGATTTCCTGGAATCGGAGCAGGAATAGATGATG
>Ga0157368_1000238_pt1 | contig 26520 bp, 22 predicted proteins | sample AttbisABBM3_FD_113146 | JGI IMG/M metagenome (GOLD analysis project Ga0157368, IMG submission 113146) | Fungus gardens microbial communities from leaf cutter ant in Botucatu, State of São Paulo, Brazil - Atta bisphaerica ABBM3 | ecosystem: Host-associated > Fungi > Mycelium > Unclassified ... | reverse complement strand
CACCATGTGTATACCATGAGGAACCATTGTCCCTTGACGTCATCCCTAATCCTAACTCCTTCTAGACTCTTCCCAATCCTTCTAGACCATTAGTCTTTCCAGACCATTCTAGACTCTGTCACATGACTTCCAGGTCATGTGCTCTTCCTCCATTGTAGACTAATAATTAATTACTTATCTATCTATGTCCGGCTAACCCTAACCATAGCCAAAGTCTGTCCACACTTTTGTCTTATAACAGTTATGCCACTACTTGGGCCATAACTGTATAGTTTATATATCTTATAAAAGGACTTCAGATTAGAACATCAAACCTCAGTTGTTTGCTCATAGCGCAATAATTTTCTTTTTCTTTTATTACTTCTTTTCTGTTTCCTTTTATTTCATGTCTTTGTTTCTTTTCTCTTTTTCTCTTCTTCATGTTGTATCAGTTTCCCTGTATGTAGTTACAAAGTAGCTACCACGGTCTGCCATCGCACTCTGTGTAATAAATTGTTGATAAAAAAAAAAACCTCAGTTGTTCACATATCTTCATGTCCAAACTGAGGTGAGTTTATTGGACTTTATTAAAGTAGAACTTAGAATAATTGCTGTACCTAATATATATTCCCAATAGGTATGAAATACTATAGTTATTCACACATCTTTATGTCCAAACTAAGTACATGTTCCCAATAAAGGGGGTGGTGATGTGCATTACATCTGACTGTCACAAATGTCATGGTTATAACATGATATATAAAAGAACAAAATAGGTTTGAAAACAATGATATCACACAACATGGCCACTGTATGTTAGCCTTATATAACATGTGGCCTTGAGAATAGGTTAAATGTAGCCAAGCACAGACTATTAGCCTAGCATATATAAGGTAGATAGTTTTATACTAGGAACTCTATTGAGTTCTCTTATATTAACTATTATATACCCATCCAAATATATCTAATCCACTCATAATATCTGTAGAAGAGTGTATCTTACTTACTTTCTACTCATTCTCTTCTAGTATAGATCTGCCTAGTTTCTTTTCATGTCTGATTCTTCTATTACTAATTACATGGTTTCTCATGATCTCTATAAAACTCCAGACTTGATTTCTGAGGACTTGAGTGTACCTAGGGTAATTACCTGTCTCTTCTAATTCTTAGATAGTCTTAGTACTAGTATTTAAGATATCTAGATACTTTGTAGTTCTTTGGCTTAAAAATCAACTAGCATAGTACACCATTCTGATGTTATGATTCAATGCTCAATGTGTTTAAGCAAGGAACTAACTCTTGTATTGAGTGACACAAGAAAACTCAATAGAGTTCCTAGTACAGAGTAGTCTTCCTTATATACTAATACCCATGGTCCGTGCTAGCTACTGTGCACCCTACCCTAAACAACCATGAGTATATCATGAGGCTAGCATGTGTTGTCCATGCTGTATGATGTTACTTTGTTCTAGAACCTTCTACTTCCTTCTCTTATATCCCGTGATTAGTCTTGTGACTATGCCATCAAGTTGTGACTGATGTGACAGCGTGACTGATAACCCCTAACCCAAGTTATTCTAAAAATAGAAAAAGAAAAGAAAAGAAAGAAAAAGAAAAAAGAAAAATAAGAAATAAAAATAAAAGTTAAGTCCATTGTTAACGATCTTGACATCTGAGTGCTCATAGTTAAAAGTCTAACCTCCTCCATAATTTGCTCTCTGTGAATATCCTCTTCCTAAATATGACCAATTCTGACATGCAGAGATATAGCACATCTGTTAAAGCCAAGATTACTTAGAATCCACATCTGCATGTATTAGATAATGTTCTCATGCTCTTTCAATGTCTTCTGTAAATTTCCATGAATGGTTTCCTCTTCTAGGCATGTTTCTTATCTGATATTAACCTAATATAAGGTTTTTCTTTCACCTTAATACTTTGAGATTGTAATGATATGTATATTACTAATATAAATAGATAACACTTGAGAGACTCATTATAAGTACTATGCTGATAGCAGCATGAGTAGAATGTTTATTTAACACTTTTTCTGGCTTAAAATGTTAGTGATAGAAAAATCAGATAGACTTAGAGCATATCTAAGCTAAGAGATGGATAAAACTTAATCAAGATTTTTAGTCAAGATATTAGTGAGATTCTTTTCTATCAATATGATATAGTTCTATCTGTTTGTAATCTCTTATATAATTGTTACTATCAATATGTTTGGAGCACTTTTCTTATATAAGGTTAAAAAGATTCATTATTCAAACAGTTAACAACTATAATTAGAGAGAGCTATATATTCAGCTGTGGTTGAAGACAAAGCTATTATCTTTTGTTGGCAGCTCATCTAGAATTAGAATATGCTATAACAAACTCATTGCTAAGTCTATTATAAACAACTCAATACTTGCAAGTGTTAAACATATTTTTTCTACAAAAATATAATCTAGTTCAATAATGATTATTTGAGGGATTTACTATTTATTAGGCTAGTTTGACTACAGAAAATTCTATGTCAGAACATAAGCTAATCATGAGATACATAGTATAGAAACTTATCTGAAATATATGGGATTACAAACTTTATGAATAACCTTGGCTTCAGCTTATGTGCTGTGCCATGGCACAACTATTTGTTGCTTGGTTGCAATTTCAGATAACAAAAATAGAATTGGAGTTTACAGATACTAGTATAAATATGAGGATTTTCTCAGTCTTATTATAGTTAGTGTGGACTTAGTTTTAGAATTGTGTTTCACTTAGTTAGTATATTATAATAATCACATGTACTACTCTCTGTGAATATGTTTTCAACTCTTAGTTATTCATAGTTGTCTATAGGTGAGCCATTGTCATACTTCTTTCAATATAGTTATTTACAGTTGTCCACAGTTTACTGGGTGACTCCTGAGTTATCTGATTAATTCCTAAGGCTACTAGGATTCCTTACTTGTCCCTTGCACTCAGATTACTTGTGGAGTTTTAATGGGAGTGATCTGCTGTGGAAGATGTTAATATTCAGAGAACATTCCATAACTCCTTAGATAGGTCTTAGCACTTTTTGATCTGCCCTACCTCATATGACAAATCATGGACTTCTGCTTGAAGTGAAAACTGCACTTAGCATGATGATTAAGAGGTTATAGTAACCTTGAGGATCACTTGTTATGATCTTAGATTCTTGGAGTTGGATAAAAGAACAACTCTTGTATTAGAGAAACATAAGAGAACTCAATAAAGAGCTCTTTACAAAATAGTCTACCTTATATACTCTTACAGATGGTCTGTGCTAGCTACTGTGCACCCTACCCTAAATGACCATGTGTAAAGCATGAGGCCAACATATGGTGTCTATGTTGTATGACTTCATTTTGTTCCAGAACTTTCTATGTCTTTCTCTTAAGTCCCATGATCACTGTTGTGACCACACCATCAGATGTGACTGATGTGACATTGTGACAGATCACTTCTAACCCTAACCTTCAGAGTTTTAAAAATAAATTGAAAAGAAGAAAATGAAAAAGAAAGTAAAAAAGAAAGTAAAAAGAAACTGAGTCCACTTTCTGCGATCTTGACATCACTCTGATAACTCAGGAGTCACCTAATGAACAGGGAGTTGTGCCAAGTATAACACAGCCCTGAAATTAAGTCCACACCAACTACTATGGGACTGAAAAGATCACTTCTAACAGAAACTTTGTAACACAAACAGTATATAGAAGTAGTAGTAATACATCCAAAGGTGCCTCCTATAACCGGCATCCAAGAACTAGTTTCTTTCACCTATTATCATTATCTGACTGTACAAGAGATTTGATCTTCCTTATTGGTTCGAGGAGGGTCATAGCATCAGTGTTTCGATGAGTTAGAATGCAGTTTAGCGTTTCAGCACGTCTGTAAGAAACGAGAAAAAGTCAAAAGGGAACCTGACCATTTTACGAACTTATGACGGACATAGCAATTCCAGAGGGTAAGTTTGACGGTTCAACTGGCTCGTTGGGATGAATGTCAAAAACTGCCATGAATGTGGCGACAGTGATGAACAGCGTATCGAAAACGAGATATTTCCCGGGGCACTGCCTGCAAGGGACACTTAGGGACCCAATCGATATCTTTCCTCTCTGTACATACCGTCGGCCAGAGCCAAAACCGAGCTCGACAAGATCAATCCCCGTGCCAAACGTATTCATAAACCTATCCGGATCAAATTTCCAAGGATCTTGATAGTTCTGGGGATCGTGAAGAATTTCCCTGTATACAAATTTAGGGATATTGGTCTGGACCATCATTTCTGGAGAGACCGAACCAGATGTTGGAAAGAACCATAGCTCCGGCGGGAATGTGATGACCCTCGTAGACGTCGTCGGAAGAAGCTATATGAACAAACCCTAGATTTCATCGATCATTTATTCACGTTTCCAGGAAGGCATACAAATACCTAAGGGCGCTGGGACATGTAGCCGAAGAATTTCTCTGCAGAATGCCGTAACATAGGGCAAATTTTCCCTGTCTTTGAGAGTAGGTAACCTTCCGGATCCAACGACCTTATCAATCTCAGCTTGGCCTTTACGATGGGCGTCTTGGTAGTTCATCAAGGAAAAAATCACAGATCTCATTGCCGAGCCGATCTTAGACTCCTTGATGCGTCATGATGGCCAAATATCCGACAGTGAATTACTCACAGTGTCCGACCCAGCTTTAAGGGACAGTGAGCGTCGGAGATACCACATCTCTCACGACTCACCGATAAATAAAATCGCTGCTAGCATTGATAACTCCTGTTCCATCTCTGGGGCTTTCTGACGAGTGAAAGTCTGAGTCAAGAAGGATCTCTGCGCCACCCCGCTCTCCTAGGACCGTAACTTGAAGATAAAATGAAACAAAGTATAAATTATTATGAAAGCTTACAACCCGTCTTTTTGCCTCACTGTAGGGTAAAGTTTGAACCTTATCTGCAGTTTCACGCCATTTACTTGCCTGCCATCGAGGACTCAGAGGAACCCACGAAGGGATATGCTTCACTGTAAGTAAGAATGAGATTACTATATCCGTGGTAAAGGGTCTAGAAACTCACGAAAAGGCAGTGAATCGACGAGAAACTTGCCAGGGAAGGCGAGATCGAGGAACTCCATACTGCATTGAGATGCTGTTGCGATATGGTCGGCGTGCTCTCTTCTATCGTCAAGGCCGTATATCACGCTCAAGAGTAGATTTCCGATGTGTCTGGGAGTAGAAGTTAGATGGCAATATAAACAGATATTTCTCTCTTGGACACACTGTCTGACAATTTCTACCACATTTCCTGGGTCAGCGCATAGGGCGCACGCCAGCTGCGATGCGAATTTTTCCAAACTCTCATGGAGGTGGACAACCTGGTTCCTCCCGAAGGTCCCGGAAATCAGTTTTCGCTGTTCGCGGTAGGCATGATCATACTGAGACATGATCATCATACCCTTATAGCCGACACTGGTCGAAATTGGCTGAGAAACAGAGTCTCGGATGTACTATGAAGATAGTAGATAGTAGATGAGACGTACATCTCGCCAACCATGGTTAATCCAGGACGGTTAGCATACTTTCCACCTCTCCGTTCCAGTAGATCAATTGTGGCTTTGGCGGTATTAAGCACGACGAGGGGGCGTCCAAGAAGGTTAAGGTAAATGACTGGACCTGATATAAATCGCAGTCACAAGATAGTCAATATGTGAGTACGTGCATTTGGCAAGGAGATGGGTAGCAGTAGGATATTTGAAGATAGGTTTCCGATGAGCTAGACCTCCACATACCATATTTTTTTCTCCATTTTGCGAATTGGATCCAGGGTGCAGTTCTAGGTATGTCAAGGAAGTTGCCTAAGATTGGAAGACCCGGTGGTCCTGGTGGGTATGGCACAAGACGATGTCTACTTCTCCAGAACTGGCTAAGTATAATCATTGCAAGAACCGCAGACAGGAGAAAATACTTTGGCCATGGTAAATCCATCTGGACACGGATGTTCGTAGGGTAGTTGAAGGCCTCTTATACTCCAAGCAGCTTAGACAGGAGGAATGAACGGCAGAGTCTGTCCATGTCAGGTACGCGCACACTCCTATCTGAGACTACACAAACTTCTTCGGATTTGAAAAAATGACGGTCCTAAAGTTGTTTGAGCCAAATCCGGCCACACAGATTCAATGATCCATCAGCCAAGGTAATGCGATGACAGAGATGCTTCGTGCCAGTCAAAAGAGTCAAGATGTCAACCAGATTGAAGCACTAATATTTGGGACCGGCTTTCACGCAACATTGGTAGAACTCACTGGCATGGGACTAAATAGATGGTTATTGATCTGGATGAGCGTTCTAGATAGGTACTCACAATTCAAATTCAAACCACAACTCTCGTTTTTGATAGATAGGTCAGCATGTGAGATTAAACCAAACAACGTCAAGATGTGACTAACTCAAACTCAAACACAATTACTTCACAACGACGCTCCACTCGCTAGGGATAGTGCCCGTTTGCCTGCCAACCAACTCTTTCAACACGGTTCTTGATACAGGACCCATGCCATCTGGTCCTGTAGGGATACGAACATCTTCGCCCGAATAACCGATTTTGTCCACGGTGGTGATTACAGCTGCCGTTCCAGCTCCAAAGATTTCCACGAGCGAGCCATTGTCAGCAGCAGCTTTCACCTCTTTCATCGAGACAGAGCGTTCCGTGACGACCAGTTTGTCAGGAAGTGCAAGTCTTTGGGTGCCATCTGCGTGAGAGCGGGTGAGCGAGAGCACTGAATCGCGTATCACACCGGGGAGAATCATTCCGTCAAGAGGGGGAGTGACAAGTTCATAAGCTGGATATACCATCTACGTATTAGCACACCATTTAGTCTAGCAAATTCGACGTACTGCCGTCTCTTTGCTTGAATACAACGAAGAGATTCATAGTCCCAACCTTAGGTGTTGCATCTCAGCCTTGTGTTCCATGATATCAATCTGGATGAGCTGATGATGACATACCTCAGTCAAATAGTTCTCCGAACCATGAAGCCACAAATTTTGGGCGTATCCAATTTTAGCTGCCGCTTTCTGAGGCATAACACCTGGTGCATAATTTAGTCCAAGTTTGAATGCACCGGTGCCTAGTATATCAGGTCAGGACTCTCGGAAGTAGATTAAATGGGAAATAGTAGTGTACCTCCTGGAGCAGCACGGACATATTCAGCGGTACCATGAAGCGATACGGGCTTGAAGCCATCGGGGTAGTATGGACCCACTGGACAGCAGATGACGAAGAGAAGGGCTTCACTGGGAGGGCAGACACCGATAGCCGGTTGCGTTCCAACTGATAGACGAGTTAGAGTTAAATATACTCAAGGAAAAGCTCAGTTGACAGACTCATGGTTGGCCGGATATAGAGACTGTGCCCTGGCTCAGTGGGTATCCAATGTTGATCGAGTAGGATAAGTCGTTTAATCAATTCTAGAAGTGCACCTCCGTCAAAATTCTGAGTGAGGTCTTGAGAGACATTGAACAGTTATCCACAAGCAAAAACGTACGGGAAGTGCAATTCGGTGAGCACTAGTGTTCATACGCTTCATATTCATATCAGGTCTAAAGAGTGTGATGGTGCCATCAGCCCGCCGGTATGCTTTGGTTCCTTCAAAAATGGTCTGTGCATAGTGCAACACAGTTGAACTAGGTTCAAGTGACAACGGGCCATCTATGATTGGAAGATATTCATTACATGTGCATATAAATTTATCAAACGACGTACATGGTTCGATACGTGGAGTAGCCCATCCAGACTCAGCTGACCATGGGATCAACAGCATATGGTCTGTCTAAAACAACGATGAACATCCTGCGGGATCTCGACATGGCTGTACTGACAAATGACCGCCCAAAGACAAGCCCTTTAGACGGAGGAGGGGTCTTCGGATTTTTTGTATGATAAATTTCGAGTTTAGAGGGCTGTAAGAAAACTCAAAGATCTGGTTGTGAAAAAATTGAATAGGTGCCGTACATCAATGTTGGGAAGAGAGGAGTGGTCGGCTGCAACTGGTATATCCAGAAGTGAACTTTTGAGGCAAACTCTAATGGCATTTGAAGCACCCCAAGGAGGTCTTGAAAATGAGGCAGAGGTAGGAAACCATCTGGAAGGCGTGCGTCTAAGGAGGCGAAGGAGCGACATAGAGAACTGAATATTTGAGAGTGTGACTACACATAGGATGTGACAGAAACGCGTACTGTCACGCCACCAACTTATGAATTCTGGGTGGGATTTAGATTTTCGATTTTCTTGAGCAATGTTTCGGCTGCCTGCGCACAGAATGATTCTACACGATGGGCAGTAGACTCTTGTCTTCCCTGGTACTCTTTATCTTAATCGTTGGGCTTTTGATGTTCAGAAGTAGAAGTACAGGAGAAGGTACATTGTCGGCTGGATACTAGTTAGTTTGATAATATCTACGAGCGCATCTACTTTGACGAAGCTCTCTTGACCCACGGATTATTCACTTTACCCATTCCCACTAGTACACACCTTCGGAATAAGCAACCTCATTAATAAAAACGTGGCAATCCTGAGGAGGCAGAATGGCTCCATTTCTTCAGGATTGGTGGCTGCGGAGCTCTGCTTCTTTCCGCGGTGAGTTCCAAGGGTGAGAAATTCTCATAGCTAGGACACTCGGGTTTTTCTGTGGGAACAGACAGTGAGAAGCACGTGGCGTGAATTTGCGACTCTATGTCGATCGCGGCCGGCATCACGGCCTTCGTCCTCTTGTGCTCTCTCCTCCAATCTCTTGCTATCCAGACCGACATCTGTCCTGATATCTTACAACAATTCCTGGCTCTCTTCCCTTCCCCATCCCGGTGTCTACCAGCATAACTTTCTATCTCTAACCCATGGCTAGGCCGCGAGAGGCTCCGCCACGTCTCAATATCCCCCCTTCACTCAGTGTTCAGCAGCCTACCTATTGCTATTCGCCAGCTCTACCCACCGCATTGCAGCAAGGTTTTCATCCGCCTTTCTCCGTCCATAATAACGCGTTGCAGACTCCACTGCAACCATTTTCAAATGCTGACTCTCTACAAGCCCTTAATAGACTGACACATCACCCGAATTCTGCTAGTGTAGCTCAGTTGGCTGCGGCTGGTATTCATCCGCCTAACACATTCCCTATGGCCCTTGCAGGTGGCCCTCCCAGTGGTGGTCACTTTCCTCGGCCGTCACTCATGCTGGCTCCTGGTCAGCTGCCGCCGTTCCCTCATCGACGGAGGCAGCCTAGTATCGGAGGTCCCCCAAAAGCCGTACTCGGCGGCCCCATGCGCAAGTTGAGTCCCATTCCGCCAGGCACATCTGTCAGCCCTGTGCCACCGGCTAAATCGAAAAAGATGGTCGTCAATCTACCCAAGGAGACTGTCCAGGATGAAGACGGAGCCGCATCTGTACGGCAACCATGGTTTAGGTCACCTATCCTTTCTTGCCTGGGCACAAGGGAGCAAACCATTGAACCGGTCGAACTTTTAACATGCGAAGTCTATCCTCCAGATGCTTGGAGGTGTATGATGCCCGAGGTTCTAGACGTCTTTTTACCTGGGCAGGTGTGTTGCTATGCTTTCTCGGTGCTAACGTGAGAATATACTAAATTTTATGATTTACATACTTCAGGCCGCTTGGGATGAGATGAAACAGCAAGTTATCGAAGAGAAACTGGAACGACTGGGTGTGGAACGTGGTTCAGGGAGCAATGTCCCCCATATTTTTGCACCTCATGCTCGGGCTGCCTCAGTAATGTCCTTTCTTCTCGAACACGTGTCTGCCGTACCAATGAATCTCTCATCAGGTCTCGAGTCCTGCCGATCCCCATATTCTCCTCTACAAGCTCAACCAACTTCAGCAATCAGGAGAGGGGTCGGTCTTGAATTCTCTCAATGCCTCGCCCCAGCCACAATTTGGATTTTCACCTTCTCCCGGGAATAGACCCACCCCTGGTTCTACTTTTGCTCCACCTCGACATAATCATACCAAGTCGTTGGTTCCTGGTTTCCTTTGGTCTCCTTATGAGGAGGTCGTGTCATCAAACCCCTTCGGCCACGATGCAATCCTAGGTAATGATCACCCACAGCCTGGTTCGCCTTACGTGTTGGAAAGTGCCCCACCTGTCCAGGTCAGGAAAAATTTCACCGCAAGCGCTCTTCCCTTATCTCAGTCCATCCACCCACCGGAAAAGCGCATAGACTTTGCCAGAGGATTTGGTCTAAATATTCCGGAGGAAGAGGAGCCGGAAGAAGAGGAGGCGCAGCAAGATGGAAACCAGGATGAGTCCGACCGTGATGTTACTCAGGACATGGAAATTGATGAGGATGGTGACCAGACTTATCATAGTGTTAGTGTTAGTCATCATACATCGCCTTCCCAGAGCAAGCCTCACTCGAGACAAACTTCTAAAATTTCAACACATTTGTCACTTGGATCTTTTGGAGGAAGCGATCTTGCTCTTTCAATACTACACAGGGGAGGCCAGGGTAGTTTGGAAGTGCCAGAAGAAATTGAAAGGGAGGGAAGTCACGTTGCCACAGACGATGGGGATGCCATTGGTGAATGGACTGCAACGGACTCATCGGATGACGGGGAGGTAAGATAAATGATGTCCTTGGATAACTTTTGCTCAACTCATCCACTATATAGAGCATTGGCGAGTGGTCTAATCCTTCTGACGAAGAGAGTGCTCGTCGTGCACGCATTGAGCGCAGGTTGCGCCATCGTGCTGCAAAGCTTAACCTTGACAAACCTAGGAGGATCCCCAATTTTCCTCGCCCACCAGAAAACACTACTCCATTCCCGCTTCCGCGAAAGGAAGATACCGCATCTAATCTCAGTGAGGTAGAAAACATCATACTCGGTCACCAGGCACCCTATCTTTTAGCGGATCCTCCATATTTCTCTCCAGCTATATCGTCTCAGGTATTACCACATTCCGGGAGTGACTCGATGCCCTACTTGGTACATGACCCTGCTCGGGCCCATTCACATACTCCTTCTGAGGAGAAATTCATTTGTCCCGCAACAACCGAAGCTCGTCATCAGCAAGCACCTTCATTCAGCAAAGGAGATCTCAATCCTTCTGCAAAACCATTTGTGACCCGTACATCCGTTATGTCGTCACCTGTCAAAATTTCCGATGATCCTTCCCTGTCCCATAATCCCATAGTCTCCCAACCTCTCAATGTTGCTGCACCCGTATTCAAACCTAGTAGTGAAGGTTTTACATTTCGTCCTCCACCTGGCGTTCCTCAAATGCCCATTCCAGTATTTCCCAAATCCTTGCCGCCACCTCCGAGGGAAGGTTCAACGTTTCGTGCACAAGGGCGAGAGAAGAGACAGAGATGTGAATCGACAGCTTCGATGGAGGATGGGGATGGCATGGCTTCGTTCAAATTCCCCCGCGATGTGGATTCTCCTCGTGGTACTGCTATGGAACAATCAACTTCATATCCTGGATCTCATGGCAATCTCAGCCGAGAATTGGATCCACCGGCAGAATCGTCCATTGCTGCAAGGTCTTCTGCTGTTGCTCAGCCTGTGCACATTGATGGTCCATCTGTTCCGTCTAAAGATCTTGTTTCACCTGAAGAAGAGGCGTTACAAGACAAATTGACCGGTAAGGATGTTGATGTTGTTATGGGTGGTGATGATGAGGGCAGTAAACACTTGTTTACTGCCACCCTCAGCAAGAAGTATACGCCTGTTCCTGTGGATTTCAAACATCCTGTTAGATCCAATACTGTCCCTGCTGGGTTGTTTAAAGCTTTGGTGAACGAAGAGCGAACAAGGAGGACTGTAAGATCGAGACTCTGTTCCCCCGAGATCTTCGAGCCGTTCAGGAAACCTTCAATGGACGACAACGATGTCCCTACAATTTCGCATAATCGTACTCAGAGGCATACTCTTGGATTGAAAGACAGAGGGGGCTCAGCTTCAGATGATGATGTATTTGGAGTGAACGATCGTCATCGTCATTCTCGCCGTCGTTCGTCTCTTCCCGATAATTGGGTCGGCCTATCCTCGATCTCACAGGAGCCTCATATGGAATTGACAAGCAGAGTGGAGGTGCATCGGGCTGAACGTGTCGTTGAAGATATTTTGGAGGCCAAGTTTGCTGAACTTAGGAAGGAGATCACTCAGAGTGCTATCAAAAATGGGTCGGCGCTCAATCCGAACACTGAAGCCCAGATTGCGGATGTGATTTCGTTGTTTAGGATGCAGCTGCAGGAGTCAGCTGCGAGGGGTCTCGAAGATGCCCAAATGGATGCCAGGGGAGAGATGGACTGGCAGCTCATCAAAGACATGTTGGAGGAAAGTCAAAAGGAGTTATTGTCCGTTGTCCGACAGGAACTGTCAAGCTTCATGTCTGGGAACGTTGGCAGGGGAGTTGACGATGTACAGAGTATTGTTGAAGGTCTTGGAAGCAATGTGATTAGCGCTATTTGCGAGCATATTTCCGATTTGGTGGCTCGACAAGAAGCCATTGCAGATGCTGCATCTGCAACAGGAAGTGATGCTCTCGTCGACAAAATGGCCAACGTTTTTTCACCTATGATTTTATCTGCTAGGAATGAACCAGTTGACTGTGATCTTCTCACTGATCGACTCGCGCAAGCTGTCAGACCACACATTACACAACTAATTGATCTGGCTTCGGACAAGAGGGAGACAGCTGGGCTTATCATTGAAAACTTGTTACCGCTCCTCCCGCCCACGAGGGAGCCCGTTGTTGACACGGACGCACTTGCGCTACAGCTCATCACGGAAATCAGGAAGGCGATTCAACCGACGAATACTTTTGAGATCGGAGGGCAAGTAGCGGATTTGATGATTGAGCAGCTAGAGTCGAAGTTGAACAAGGTGGTCAATATTGAGACCATTGTGAGCAAGGTCAATGATTCAGTGGAAAAGATTCTTGAGCCGTCGCGAGTTATGTCTAGTAGTTTGAAGAGTCTGGTTGAAGCCCAGGACAAGTTTGAGGCGACTCAGAAAGAGTTGGATATGGATGTGAAGAAAGTTGTTGAGGCTGTTGAAGGGCTGCCCACCAAGGTGGACGTAGGCTTGGAGGGTGTGATGAGTGGGCAAAAGGAGGTGTTGTACAAGTTGGAGGCGATAGCTGATAAACCAAAGGAGAAGGATGAGGATGCAATGAAGATCAAGACTTTGGTAGAGGCTTTGGTCATGAACCAGAAGGAGCTAGCTGAGCATAGCGGCGAGGCTCTGGTATTGAACAAGGACATTTTGGCCAGGGTGCAGACTATTCCAGAAACCATCGATAGTACCTGCACTGCCCTGACAAACTTGATCAAAACACGAGACTTGGCAAGTAGGGACCTTGAGGATTTACGAAAGACCAATGTCGATTACCAAGTACAACTTGCCAAAGCTCGTAGTGCTCATGGTCAAATTCGTGTGGAGAAGGAAGTGTTGAATGAGAAGCTTACAGAGGCCGAAGTTGAGTGTGAGCGGTTGCGTGAACAAGTTGGGGATCTTGAGAAGACATTGGTGACAAGGGGTGCCGAGACATCTGCGCTGGAGGCTAGGAATTCTGAGCTTGAAGAGGCGTTGTCGACGGCTTTGTCTCGTTTACAGGCCACTGATGTAGCCACTCAGTCCAGTGCGGATCGGATTGTGGAACTTGAGAAGTTTAATGCTGAGCTTGTGGGTTCACGAGATGCTTTAAGGTCTCAGGTATGTTGGTCCTTATTGGCTGGAGTTTTGAGTGAAATGATTTCATGATTTTTTCCCCCTTATAGATCACGAAAATAGAGATGGAGATGCAGCTTGCGATTCATGAGAAGGAATCAATGAGTCGCGCCTTTGAGGTTTTGCAGAAGCAGCACGAGGAGTCCCAGGTGCAGCAGACTCACTGGAGTGAGCTACGACAAGCCACTGAAAAGATTGATTTGTTGACGAATTTGATCGGTCAAGTTGAGAACGAGGAATTGCAGGAGTTGCGTCGGTATCGTGAACAAGGGCGAACACTGGAAGTTGAGCATAGTGATCTTCAGAAACGCGTTGGAGAGTTGGAGAATCATTTGAAGGCGAATGAGAAGAATCTTACGTCGACGAGACAGAGTTTAGCTCAGAGTCAGCAAAGATTGGTAGAGTGGGAGCATCGGGGGAAGGAAGCTGAGGGACAGTTGGAGATGGCTCGGACCAAGCTGGATCAAGTTGAACAAACACATGTGCGATTGGAGGCGGATTATTCGATTGTCAAGTTGCAGCTTGATGAATTTGAAGGGAGGGAGCGTGTTGCTGAGGTGTGTTATGCTTGTTATCGAAAGGCAATATTGATATACCTGCTACAGGAACGCGAAAGCAGGATGCGAGAGACTATGACTGTGTTAGAGAATAAAGTGCGGATGTTACAGACGGAACTTGAGAAGAAAACGAACGTCGTCAAGACGAGTGCTTTGACTACCCCAAACTACCGCCATACTACCAATGGCTATAGTTATAGCCCGATACGCCCCGAATCGCGTGGATCTACGATATATACCCATCGATCGGTTACACCGACAAGAAGAGTGGCGAGTTATGTAGCAGGAAGTTCATCATCGGTTCGGGACTCCATGCATGCTCCACATGGACCAGTGAAGTATCCAAGTTTGAGCACTATGCATGCACCTACTGGACGGTACCCATCGAATTTTGGATTAGGACGAGGAGGGAAGATGAGTTCTAGAACACAAGTTCGACAACCCTCACCGGCAGGGAGTGTTGTCTCTAATGCTCCTACATTAGGCGAGGATGGGTGGTGGGAGTAGGTGGATTGGTGGAACTTTTTTTGTCTCATTAGTGATACCCCTCTGTTGACCGCTATTGGTTCATGACATGCACTGTACAATTGGAATTGGATCTAGGAACAATCGAAAAAGAAAAGGGAAAAAACAAATTACGCAATAATAAGGAGAAATTAATTATGCAAGTGTACTAAATTGTTGCCCAAAAAGCCAATCTGCAACGACTTGTGTAGCGAGCTTGGGGTCTGAGGGAAGACTTTGAGGAAAAGACGTCAGCGAGGGTGAGATTCCTCACAGGAGACACATACTCGATTTTAGGCATCCAACGGCCACTCCGTTGTTCAAAGAAGGTTTGAATATGCCGTGTACCAAGATCTTCCATTTTTCTACGTTGCTCACGCTGAGCCTCTTCCACGGCCATCTTGGCATCGGTTGCCTTGTTCATATCCTTGGTGGTAATGGCTTGAGTGAGGTCGTACCATAATCTAATGAGGACAAAGGGATTGATTATATATAAGAAAATTGTATGAAGAGGTAGATGAGGACGGTTTTGCCTTCTGGACTCGTTGGGCTCCTGCTGTGATTCGGGAGGGACCCATTTGGGACAGGGGCTCTGACCGTCCTTGGCTACGTCAAATAAGATACGCTTTTGGCCGGTCTGGTGATGGAGCGAGCGATGAGAGAAAGGAATAAAAAAGGTTAACTTGTGGATGACACGACCTTGATATTCTTGATCTCCATGGCGTGACTCCACTTGCCTGATATCTCGCCAATATCAGACGAGTTGCGTCGCACACGACCACTGATAGCATTATAGGTGCCGGAAAAGAAACCCTAAAGTGGGATGAGAGAGGCAGAGGGAGAGAGAAGGTGGGAGGGACGAGTGTACTTTAGTTTTGAAATCGAGATCGCAGTACAAGTGGGTGTTGTCGTTCTTGGCTATGCATGTATCGCCGAGTTCGAGGACCATCTTGCCAAAAAGAATACCGCGGGCATACATATTGGGCATGGTGATGATGTATTCTAGAGGGTTGAGAGAGAGAGAGATGGAGATGGGGAGTTGAGAGATGCTTACCGCCATCTTCGGGTCGTCCGAGGAGGGAGACACGATTCTCACCTTCCATGGTGGTGGAGACACTGTTGCCAAGGAATTTAGACTTTGGGCGGAGTTCGCCTAGGATGGAGACATAGTTCTCGGGGGAAGAGTAGAAAAAGGCAGAGACAGGAGGGTGATGGGAGACTGGAATTTGGACAAATGAGAGGGAGGAAGAAAAAGGAAAAAAGCTTGCTTGCCCTGTTCGGCGATGTAAAAGCCCTGAGAGCCATCTGGATAGTCATAGCGACAGCGAAAGAATTCACCAAGAACAGGGTTGTAGCTGCGGAGTGTGCAAGTGTGTGAGTGTGGATACCCAAGCTGAAAGAAAAAGACACACGGCTTCTTGACGCCTTTGGGCTTGATGTGCCAGCCTGCGAGATAGTATTGGAGGACACGGAGGAAGCGCTCCTCCGGGTCGTTGCACTTTTCGGCACTGAGGGAGCAAAGTGAGACTTGGGGAGTAGGACGACGACGACGATGACGATGGCGACGAACCCAAAGAGGAGGTCAGGAAAGGCCATAAAGTCGGTGATGCGCTCGAGCATGCTCCTGGGCTCGAGGACAAAGGTGGGGAAGGCAACGCGGGACAGATCCATGCCAACTCTGCAGTAGCGGGATGAGCAGGTCTCAGTGCGATGGGCGAGGAGGACAGACACACCTGAGCTGGGAGATGAGGGCAGCGATGACGGAACCCTCTGACTCATCGAGGACCGACGAATCGTCGGCGTCGGCATCGGACGGTGAGCGGGACGATAACAAGAGCATGGTGGCCAGCAGCAAACAATTTATTGATTACCTAACTAGAACACAATCCGGCGAGGCCCCGCCGGCACCGGCACTTGTTCCCGGAAGAAGGCACCGTAGACCGGGTGCTCCTTCTTGCGCACCTGCTGGGGGAATCGTCCGAGCTCCTTGCACTCGTAGCCCCCGGCCCGGAGTACGGCGGCCAGCTCCCCGGCAAGCCCGCGCTCGTGCCTGTCACCGGTAAATAACGTCACTGCTTTCCCACGCTTTCCTCCTCGCCCGGTGCGACCGATTCGGTGGACATAGTCCTCGATAGTGAGAGGAAAGGTGTAATTGAAGACGGTGTCGACGTTGGGGATGTCGAGGCCCCGGGCTGCTACGTCTGTTGCGACCATCACACAGGCATCTCCGCGCCTGAAGGTGGCGAGCTGGTCGAGGCGGGTGTGCTGGGCCATGTCGCCGTGCAGTTCACATACGGCATGGCCCTGCTGCCTCAGCATCTGCGCCACCCTCCATGCCTCCTTTTTGTACAACACAAACACCAGTGTCTGACTGTTCTTTCTCTTGTCTAGCACTGTTAGCAGCCTTTGGCTTTCAGCAGGTCAGCTTGGGGGTTGAGACAACACAAACACGGACTTACTCTTTCCATCGTCCATCGTCGAGCACCTCCACAACTTGTTCCACCCGTCTATTCGCTTTCAGATCCTCGCTGCCCACCGTTACCCGCACGACATCTCGCTGCAGCGTGCTCGCCAACTGACGCACTCCCTCTGGCCACGTCGCACTGACTGTCCATGGCACCGTCAGCTCTATCGCTCTGGATCCATGAAAAAAAACTCACACATCATCGTTTGCCGCTCGCTCTTCACCCCCGACATGATCCTCCGTATGTCATTCTCAAATCCCTTGTCCAACATCCGATCCGCTTCGTCCAGAACAACATAGTCAGCCCTGTCCATGTCCTCTTCAGCTACACTCGGATGTCATTCTCGTTTACTTACCCACTCAGGTCACATGCCCCCTCCTCCATCAAATCCAGTATCCGCCCAGGTGTGCCCACAAGAATCCTTGTCTTTGTCTTTTTCAGCTTCTTTATCTGGCCTTCCTTGGCCACTCCTCCAAATACCGCCACACTGCCAATCCCCAGCTCCTTTCCCAGCTCCGACAGCGTCTCGTGTGTCTGAACAGCTAGCTCCCGAGTCGGCGCAATAATCAGTACCGACACCCCCGTGCCCTCTCTTCCAATCAATTGCGCCAGTGCTGGTATCCCAAATCCCAGCGTTTTCCCGCTGTTACTTGTCAGTCATGCTGTATTACCCATCCATGTATCCTACCTTCCCGTCTCTGCAATCCCAACCACGTCTTGCCCTGCCAATGCATACGGCCATGTACACGCTTGAATAGGTGAAGGTTCTTCAAAGTTGCAAAATGCCTTTTGCAGTCCCTCAGGTACCTTGAGCTCCGCAAACCTCATGATTGGCCTCTTGCACACACCATCCCCGATCGTTGTAATGGTAATATCGTGCTTTTCTAGATATGCTTTTACTTCTGCATCCCATTCTCCATTGGCTTTCGTTTTCTTTGTCTCCTTGTCTTTTTGCAAGTTTACTAGAGAGAGAGAAAAAAAAAAGAGGGACTGGCCCACCTTGTTCACCGTTCTCTTCCTTGGCGCGCTTCCGTTTCTTTGATTTCACTGTAGACTGCTTTTAGTCGATCCAGTCCATTCTTAGAATACCTACTTTCAGAGTCCCCAGCCAAGGCCTTTTGCTCCTTCTTCTCCTTCTTTTTCTTCCTCTTCTCTTCCTTGCATTTGGCTTTGTCATTGGGTCACACAAATGGCATGTTTCAAGTTAAGAAATAGCACACCTTGGTCGATGGGCATGGTACAAGAGTGGTGGAGAGAAGAAAAAAAGAGTGATGAGATCAAAATCTATTTTAAGCTTAAAGTTGGGCGGCGGACTCGGAGTGGATGCTGACCAACAACGGAATTGAAGAGGCTATGGCTGATGTAATTCAGCTCTGGTCACCATCAGCGCCAGTCCAGTCTCACCCCAAACAAACAAACAAACGCCGAGCCCACATAACTTATCATTACTCTTTGTCTTTGTCTTGGCCGCAGGTAAGCAGACATACCTCCCGCACAGCTTCTTGACGCCAAGCAATCCGCCCCTACTTATATATTCCCATGTTTTCGCTCCTCAGGCGGTTCTCTGCTTTCATGCTTTCTTTCCACCCTCTCTATACGCTGGTCGTTCTACTGACTCTCTGGTCTACCACTTGCTACGGTGCGTCCATCTCTCTCTCTCTCAATTCCCTGCTGATCATACAGATACCATAGCCCATGCCCCAGTATCTAGACCGCTCAAGAGAGTGGCCAATCCGTCAACGCTTTCTCTAGAAATTATACCACGGGCTCCTGTTCCTCTCGAATCATCCGCTCACCGCAGACGTCTGCCCTCTCCTCATACCAACACCCTTCGCTACGATGACTCATTTCGACTCATTATCTCAGCTTTCGACGAAACCTTCTTTCTTCATCTACAACCCAACGACCATCTCATCCATCCAAAGGCTAGAATCAACTACTACGCTACCGGTCCTGATGGTCATTCCTTCATCACTCGCTCCGAGCCCCTCTTCCGTGAGGACGTGAGAGTATACTACGGTCACGTTGTGGCTGCAGATCATTCCTTTACGAGAATGCGAGAAGATGCTGCGCGTATCATACCTGATGGACCCCATCCCTCTCATTTAGGCTGGGCACGTCTTATGGTCCATGATCAGGGTGATGCCGATGCAGGTATTGCTCCCGAGTATGAGGGTGCATTTTCTGTCCATGGCGATATGTATCACGTCATGACCATGCACAACTATTTGCGGACGAAGCATGAGCTTGATACGGATCACATAGAGGTGGTCGATGTGGGACTAGACTCAAACTTGGTCATTTATCGCGAGTCTGATATGATGTCGCCCGAGAAAGAGGATTTCACGAGGACCGGTGTTTCGAAAGCACCAAGTACGGTTAGCACCGGCTGTGGACATGATCGTTTGACCTACAATACGGATCCCTTGCAGAACCCTCTGCTAATTAAACCTCCCCCACCCATGTCCAGGTGGTATGATAATCCCCTGGGCTTTCTCGGCAATGGATCACTGATGCCTCGAGATGACCTTCCTTCGAACGGCATGACAAACAAGTATGTCAATCAAGACTCTTCTTTCTCGTTTCTCATGCATCATTCAAAGCTTTCGTGACTTCATTGGCCAGACTGCGGGATGCCCAACGTCTCAAAGAATTGTTCGTTTGAATCTTGATTATTTTGCTTTCAGAAGAGCGTTGTGTTGATCATTCTGAACTAGGCTTTGATGGGGGTCGCTGCTGATTGTGAATACGTCACACTACTTGGTTCCCAACAGAATGCAACTCGCCAGTTACTCAACAGCTTCAATACAGCAAGTACGTTATATAAGGTTCGTTCTGATCTCTCTCATTAACTTGATCGTATCTAAAATCTTGACAGAACACTTTCAATATCAGTTTGGGAATTCTGCATCTTGCAGTTCAGGATCGTGGGTGAGGCATTCGATGGACCGAATAAAGATTGGAACTGAATTCTTTCTTTATATATATATATAGCTGTCCTGCAACCCCTGATCCCACCGTTCCTTGGAATGTTGGCTGCGGAAATGTCACATTGGAAGAACGTCTCTCGCTCTTTTCACAATGGAGAGGTCAGCAAGGGAATGATAGTACAGCCTTGTGGCATTTGATGAGTGGTTGTCCAACTGGCACCGAAGTCGGTATCGCCTGGCTTGGAACATTGTGAGTAGTTTAGATTGATTTTTTCATTTCTCACATTAGCTCTTCTTTAGGTGTAATCAGAGAGCTTCCACTAATCAGCAAGGAGAAACTGTTTCAGGAACTGCTGTTTCTACATCTGGACGAACAGAGTGGCAAGTAATAGCTCATGAAACTGGCCACAACTTTGGTGCCATTGTGAGGGGTTTTTTTTCGTGCACCAAGTCTCAGAACGGCTGACATCGTTTTCCCCACCAACCCTTTCAGCATGATGTTAGTAGTCATCGGTCGTATTTCTTGTGTTTTATTAATTGAAAACACGCAGTGTACCTCTGACGGTTGCCAGAATAACCCTCCATGCTGCCCGATGAGCGCAACTTCCTGCGATGCAGGGGGGCAATTTCTCATGTCTCCTGTTGCTCAAACAGGAGAACAAAATTTTTCGCCTTGCAGCATTGGTAATATATGTAAGTATTCGTTCACTTGACATTCAATCATGCTCCACTGACTTGGCACTTCTCCTATCAGGTACTTCAATGCGGGGAATCGAAGGCACTCAAACTGACACCTCCTGTCTCATTGATGCGAATACTGATGTCCAACTTGTCGGGCTTCAAATGTGCGGAAATGGAATTGTGGAGCAAGGGGAAGATTGCGATCCGGGTACAGGAACGAATAGTACCTGCTGCGATTCTACCACTTGTAGATTCATCAATGGGGCTATCTGTGATCCGTTGAGCAGCCAGTGTTGTACGGAGCAGTGCACGTTTGCACCGAGTACACAGGTGTGTCGACCATCTAAAGATGCTGCTTGTGATCAAGCGGAGACGTGTACGGGTAATTCGTCAGCTTGCCCTGCAGATCAAACTGCACCTAATGGTTCGTGGGCAATTTCCTCATATGTGCTTTTGTATTTACTTGATTTAGGTCAAAGTTGCGGAAATGATGGACTTGCATGTGCAAGCGGCATCTGCACATCTGTATCACGTCAGTTTAAATATCACGTTTGTTCGATAATAATTTGACGCCACGAGCTTGTCCAGGTCAATGTCAGACCATTGGTGGTTCTATGGGGTTGACACAAGCTTGTCCGAACCGATCAGATAATAGTTGTCAAGTATCTTGTCAGGATCCTAGCGTGCCAAACCAATGTCGTATACTGTCAGCAGTTCTTATTGACGGATCTCCATGTGGTAAGTCTTGAGTAGTGTTATTGAGTTGTCACTTAGTTATTGCGGATGGCTAGGGTTTGGTGGTAGCTGTGTTGGTGGGAGATGTCAGTCTGCAGGAGCTTTAGATACTGCAAGGGTATGATATCATTCTTTGGGAGGACAAAAAAGATGACATGATCTTTGAATAGGCTTGGTACACTCAAAATCTTCAGATTGCGATTCCGGTCACTGTCGTTGTGGGGGTTGTGGTTTTGCTCCTTTTGTGGGCAATCATGAGAGGTGAGTATGGTCCACTGATCATCTAATTATCTTGTTACTAACTTTTTTCTTCTTCTTTACTGTAGCTGTGAGACGCTGCTGCTTTGGACGTAGGCGGCCGACGATGACGACGACGACGACATTTGTTACGAGTGCTCCGCCTGGATCATCTCAGTATCACCAAGGGTTTTCAAATTATAGTCCGCTGCCTCGACAACAGTTACAATGGGGTTCACCACCTCAGCAACCGGTGAGGACGAATTGGGTGGATGACACGCTGTATAATGGGTCCAGACATAGATGATGGAATGGTTTTCTAAATTTGAATTGTCGTTTTTCAATTTGTAAATTGAACGTTGCATTTATTTATCAAGCACGTTCTATAGTAGATAACGGTATTATATAATTTTCACGTGGTTTCGAATTGTGCCACACCTTAAAGGTTCACCCCTGAATCCGACGGCTAAATTATGATGTACACATAGGGATCTCGGAAAAATCGACAGAGAGATACACATGTCATATGTTCGAAGTACCCCAAAAAAGAACTTCGATCAGATTCGGTTCCGAGATCCAGAACAAAAAGTTGATAAATGAAACAATGTAAAGAAGTTGAGCCGAATTTCTTTTTTTGGCAAGCTTAAGCTATGAGTGGCCAGTCGGATATTGTTATCAATCGATCGATGTGTCACGTCATTGGATACTTATGAGATCGATCCCTTTGATGGAAGCACCGCCGATTATGTGTACTTTAGTTCATGTTCTTTGTTCTTTGCGTGTCAAGGAGGAGGGAGGGGGGAGATGTAAGTGAACAGATTGAACAAAGGGGTGTGATTATGAGTAGTAGGCCCTAGATGGTTAGGGGACAATGGATTCATCCCCATTAAAAACCCTAGTGCCGCAGGGGGTTTGCTACTGGTTTCATATGGAGAACTGGGTTCAGACAAGTTGAGGAGATCATCATTCCTGCGGAGTTTTCCGGGAACGAGGTTTGTTCATTTTCATCCTCATCTTCAAGACAACTCGGGGCCTTTGTCGTTTTACGTTATTCAGTGTTGAGGGACCCGGGTTGTTGGGGACCCGATTTGGTATTTCTTTTTTTAGAAGAACTGAACTGAATGAATGAGTGTAGGATGTAGGCATGCGTGTGTTTTTCAATGTGAGGAAAAGGGGACTTTTCGACGACAAGCGTTTGGTTGTTGGTGCGCGCGCGTTGGGGGTGAGGGGTGCCTGAACTTGCCGAGATTTTTTTAGTTTTAGTTACGAATAAGTCAGTCATCATCATCATAACGAACTTGGAAATCAATATCAATTCTCCATGACTTGCCCTCGGCGTTAGGCGATCGCCGGTTTGAAAGTCGGGACAGCAGATTATTGGTCAATGGTTTTTTTTAATGCTTCTTTCAAGATAAAATCAATTGTGGATTTTCTATTTTCATTTTGATATAATGGGGAGTCTGATCCATCCTATTTCTTGATGGTGATGATGGTATCAAACTGCCATCAAAAACGATTGGCCCGGAAAAGATAGGAGTTGGATGAGTATCATGAAAAATAAATAATTGTTATCTTGTGCACTGGACTTAGTAGGCTTCCTAAATACTTTGTTCATATTAATTCAAAAAGTTCAGAAGCTCGAGAAATTATACTGTTTGAAATCTTGTTTTTTCTGAGTTAGTTTGCTATTTTCTTAAGTATATTATTTTATTTTTCAATTGTTATAGACTGTTCCAAAGCTTCACATCAATTCTAGATATCTTTTTTGTCTTTGTATTAAGTGCAGTTCACACTTTTTGTAAAAGTCTGCAGAAAACAGCACAAAGAGAAACAGATCAAGTAATTAGAACTTATTTATGAAGTGCAGAACATAGACTTGAATGACCTTAGCTTGAACTTAAATGTTGTGCCACTATATGCTACTTGATTGCAGAAGAAAGGCCAAAGTTGTTAGACTAGATAGCAGAAGGAAGTATATCACTATTAACATTAGAGATAGATGTTGTTATGTCATATGCCAATCCAAACTATCTGATTTATATTAGGGTAACTAAACAAAGTCTATGGGAGTATGCAGAGTTTATCTTCAGAAAAACCTAAGCTTGTATTATAAGTCTGATACATCAAATACAATTGATGATTCTCATCATCATTGCTTCCTCACTTGGTGGAACCGCTATTCTCTGGACTATCTTCAGGAAATGGAAGCTCAGCCATTCATCCTTACCTTCAGAAAAACTTAAGAGAACAGGATAAGGTTTTCCGAAGGTGGCTACTATTCTATGGTTCATTGCAATTTAGTAGAACAATACTAAGCTGATACAGGAATAATAGTATGTAGATGGTCAGAAACCTAGGTGAAAGTATCTAAAATATTACCCAAAAAGATAAAGTGCATTTGATAACAATGAAGAAATAATGAGCAATGATCTAAGATATTATAGCTTAGTTCAAGAGTTAGGATACAAGATAAAAACCTTATATTGAGGTTTTAACACAAGAGAACTCAGAACTTGATAAAGTTTCTAGTATATATGTGTTTACTTTATATTTCTAGAGTATAGTCTGTACATGTCTACATCTAGACTACTCTAGATACTATAAGTCATATATAAGAAAATCAAGTCCACCATCTTTGAGTCTAATATAAGAAGTCTTCTAAGAAGATGGTATATGAATACAGAATTTGGTAATGAGAGTAATCAAGTCTATAGGTTCTATAGTAGGGTTTAGTAGTACTAGATAGAGAATTCCATTGCAAAGCCCACAGAGTTTGAGGTTGAGGAGCCTTGCTTAGTTATATATAGTAAAAAGTTAGGTCTTCTTACAATTTCCATCATGGATAATGTAAGAAGACCTGCTTTTATACAAAATCAAACATTACTTATGCTCACACTGAACTCTGTGGAGTCCTTATTCTCTATATTCAGCATTTCCAGAATCCTACCAAACCTTGCAGAGTTCCTTAAGATAACATTACTGTTTTCTATCATTAAACCTTACTTAACATTGTCCAATGTCTTAATACTGTTCTACTCTGAGTATTACTACTGTGAGCTTTATTTCTTTCTCAGCTAATCTTCTAGATGCTTCTATTAGAATTCCTGACTATTTAGACACTATCATTCTTTGGTTATGTCAGCATTGTTCTACCAGATCAGAATATACTTGAAAATAGTTTTTATCTCTAGAAGTTCTCATTCTGTTCTCTTAGAACTTTCTGGAGATGGGTGCCACTTATACTTTGTTAGGTAATATACTTAGAACTTTCTAGAGATCATGAAAGTCTACTAAACTCCATGGACTCCACTAGTTGCTCTAACAGATAATGTTTATTTGAGTTCTACTTTATTCAAAACATTTGTGAAAGTTTTCTTTCAATCTATATATTCTCTTCTAATACAAATCAATCTAGCTCTATTCTATAGCCAATTACTCTATAACTAATTATATGACATTTTAATAATCTACATAAAACTTCAGACTATATTCAAGAATTTTAGTATAACTAGGATGATTACCTAACTCTTCCAATTCTTGGATATTGTCTGAGTTAATGTGTATAATATTTAAGTTAGCTAGTTATACTGTAACTTCTTAGCCTAAAAATTGACTAGAGTTGGTACTCTCTTAGATATCAATAGTTGCATACTCAACTTTTTGACTTTTCTTATGTCTTACTCTCCTTTGGTATTTTTTCCCAAATTATAACTACTGTGATATATAGAGGTACAGTGTACAAGCTAAAGCTAAGGTCATCTCAAATCTACATTCACATATCATGAATATTATGGATGAAGTTTCCACACTTTATCTGACCTCTTCCAGAATTTTTCTATGGATTGTTTTTTCTTTTAGATATAGTTCATATTCTGACATGTTGATTAATTATCAGACTAAGATAGTACAGTGTAACTACTAGTCTTAAATACTATAATAATTGTCTAAAACAATTGAAGCTCAGATAGAGATAGTATTATCTGGTCAATCCCACAGATGATATCTTTTCTCTCATCTGTGCTCCCAAACTCCATCCAGTACAAATCAATTTTGTCCATTTTATGTTGATTACTCCTTAAACATTCTTGCTAGACTTTCCAGCAACTTTATGGACTTCTATTCCAATATCTAAAGACCATTTAAACCTAGGATAATTGCTTACAGTCTTCATTCCCTAGATACTATCTTAGACAGAGTATATTAATATTGTTAGAATTTGGCAAAGTAGACTTAGTTGTTTTCTCTTTTTTGGTTCTTTATATAGACTTAGTTTAAGAACATGGCATAAAACCACAGATGTCACAATTATACAATTATGTAGCTTAGTAGAACATTGTAAAATTCTTTAAAAAGACTTAGTCAGTACTTATTATAGACCAACTTCTGAGATATCCAAGACTTCCACTTTCTGACTTCTGAATAGAACTCTAATATACCTAGGTATACTTTTACATCTATGATCATTCACACTCAGATCAGTCTCTTGTATTTCACCTCCTAGTAACTTATCACCTAAACTTCCAGTTAACCTATATTCTAGAAACTGTTTCTATAATGTCTTTTTAATTATTTTCTATACTACTATTCCTTAGTCATAGTTCTCACTATAGACTTAGTATATAAGACCAAGTAGATATGTTATAGCCTTCAGTCTAGAAATCAACTAAGAACCAACTTATTCTTTTACT
>Ga0157368_1000237_pt1 | contig 26536 bp, 23 predicted proteins | sample AttbisABBM3_FD_113146 | JGI IMG/M metagenome (GOLD analysis project Ga0157368, IMG submission 113146) | Fungus gardens microbial communities from leaf cutter ant in Botucatu, State of São Paulo, Brazil - Atta bisphaerica ABBM3 | ecosystem: Host-associated > Fungi > Mycelium > Unclassified ... | reverse complement strand
AAGTAGAAATAAATATGGCAAACTCACGTCATCGTCGCGCGCACGGACCTCGATTGACACGTCTATTTCATGTCATCAGCGGATCAATTTCAAATGAACTAGTTCATGGACCTGGTCCACTACTCGACTACTACTACATGTTGACGCTGGTACTATATTTCTTCAACCAATCGAATACCTACACGTAGCTGACTATTCTGCCATTTGCTAACGAGTGAGCCATTACCTGGGTATGATGTCGTGCTTACGTCTTTGCCAGTTTATTTCAGTGTAGAAACACCTGATTGGCAGATTCATTCTGTGCTTCAATTCTGGAGAAGTGAGACTAAGTGAGACTACTACTACAGTGTCGATCAATTCGGTGACAGCGTCGATCTGCTAAAGTCGATTACGTAACACCAGGATTATCTTCTACTAGCTGCATTACCCTCCAGTTTCATTCTTTTTCTCAGGTACTTTTGTGTGGTTCTTCTAATCAGCCCTGGTCAGTGATAACAACGATACTGTTATCAAAATTGAGACTCCTTTGGAACACAAATTATCAGTATCCACTTTCTGAAACAACAGTGCAGATTTTAATGACAAGGGTCAAGAGTAAACCTATCCTCCCAATTCTCGCATGTCTAATGATTTAGTAGCACCTCTGTCCCGACATTTTAATCCTCGTTTTGTAGGTACATACCCAGTAAAGGATGGTGTTGGAACCATCTGTGTATGCAGCAATAGACTCATAAGGCTTGCTAGAATTGTTTAGATGGCCTGGTTTGTAGCCATCTCTAATCTAATTCAGGCTAGAATACTATCACCTTCCATGTAGATAAAGTGCCTTAGGTCCACCGAATGTTCTCCTGATAAGAGGAATTGTGCTCTGGAACCAAGAACAGTGGGATGCCTTACCATATGTTTTGCTCTTCAAGCCAATGCTTTGTGGCCTGCTTGCTGTGATATCCATCACTTAATTGAAATGCCTAGTCAATCATTATGGTATGCCTTGGTTTCCCTCGCTGAAAGTTGAAAGGTACTTATAAGTGATTAGTTGCTTGCTTGATGAAGATATTCATGTCCTACATAGGCTCACCGATCTATCGCTCTAGACTGCTTGGTGCCACGGATACATCCGCAGATAACATAAAAGTTGACCTCATTAGAATTCAAACAAGTCATATCACTTTGATGGTTTAAAACCACACTATACAAGACGGACTAGTGGACTAGTACAGTGGTTTAAAGACACCTGCTGGCCACGACTGAGGGCCGATCTTAAGTAAACTAGAGAACATCCTGTTCCTTTTTTCGTGTCTTGGTGTCGAAAATACCCTTTCTCCTCTATCCATATATCTAACAACTGGAAGTTTGAAATACTCTTGTGAAATCCCAGCATCAATTTCCACTGGAAAGGTGTCAAGGGAAGATAGACGACGTTGTATAACATTCCAGGTTTATATTAGCCCCCATCGTCAGATCAAACCCTGTCATCTGCGGTACAAAACAAGTGCCAGGATGGTTTATTCCAACGAAGCAGTTTGTGAACTTTGAAAAGTGGTATTGAATTACATTCAAATGGGGAAAGGGACAAAATGATTGCACCATTTGTCTATTTGATATTCACCAATAGAACTACTTCCCCCAGCCATCAAAGGCCAGCCCTGCAGAAGACGTAGTAGGCATTTGTGACAACGGAATTGAAATTGGCATGTAGATCAAAATCAACGTGACCGATTAGATTGATATAAACATTCTCCATGTCATCCGAGAAAACAGCACAGTCTCCCTCGGTCCTTACCATTGCGGGTTCAGACTGTAGCGGCGGTGCGGGCATTCAAGTAGGTTTATAAACCTACCTTCACATTTTTCACGAGTGGCCCACCTGGCAAATCGGTGCAACCCTAGGCAGACCTCAAAACATTCTGTGCATATGGATGTTATGGAACGAGTGTCATCACAGCGCTCACGGCCCAAAACACGTTTGGAGTCGAGGGCATCCACCCTGTACCGCCTCTGTTCATAGAAAGACAGGTTTAATCACATCCGATATTTATGCGCTTAGAGCTGATCAATACGCTGCACGCTTCGAACAGATTCAAATGGTTTTATCTGACATTGACATTAGAGCCATAAAGATCGGCATGCTATTCGACGTTGCTAACACTAAAGCCGTCGTGCGCAGTATCCAAAAGCATTATTCCTCATCTTCTTTAAAACCTCCTATCATCTGCGACCCTGTTTGCGTCTCAACATCTGGGCATACGCTATTGCACCCGGAAGCGTTAGATGTCCTTATCAGTGACTTATTCCCTCTCGCTACAATTATTACACCCAACAAGTCAGAGGCCGAGACACTTCTCTCCCAGAGAGGTTTTCCCACATCAATTAACACACTAGAGGAAATGATATCAGCTGTGAATCAAATGATATTGGCTTTCATGTCACACGCTGTTCTGCTGAAAGGTGGACATATTAATGTGACCACACAAGACATCAAACGGCTACTTGAAGTCAAGCAGGATGTACAAGTAATCAATCATGGACCAATGGAGGAAAATATGGAGATTTTATTGGTCGGTGAAAAGATCAGGGGTGTAGAAATCGAGCCCCAGCTAGTAGTAGATGTATTGCAGGAGAGGAAAGGAGAGACGACCCTCTTTGTGAGACCGAGAATCGACTCTACAAGTACTCATGGGACAGGGTGCACCCTGAGCGCTGCTATAGCCTGTGCGCTTACTCAGGGCAGTACATGTGCGTCATTCTGTGCCTTTCATCACGAATTGTAGTTAAAAGGAGAGTCCAGTAATTGATGCTGTTGACAGTGCGACGTGGTATACACACATGGGCATTGGGACTGCCGAGAAAATCGGGAGGGGTCATGGCCCACTCAACCATCTGCATTCTACTACAAAGATCCTTATACCAAAGTTGGTCTCCTTTAAAACTCAGACATCATTTGCTAGATCTTCTTCGATAGGCGAACAAAGTATGACCCGTATCCCTTCGTTCGATATCTCATCCGAAGTACCGCAATAAATTGGAAGGCTTACGTTGAACATGACTTTGTAAAGCAATTGGGGAAGGGAATATTACCCCGATCCGCATTCATCCATTATATCATGTATGGCTTCGAAGCTGAAGCTGCATTATTGATTCCAAGCTGACATCGTTTGAAGACAGGATTATCATTATTTGAAGTACTATGGACGCGCTTACGGGTAAGTGTTTGGCACTATACGATAGACACCTTGAGCTCGCTCAGGATTATAGGCTTTTAGCAGCTAAATCTTCAACATTCTCTGAAATAGAATCCGCAACTCAAACTCTTCTCAACATCCTTCGAGAGATCAATACTCACAAATCTTTCTGTCAATCCTTTGGTATAACACAGAGACAGTTGGAATCAACACCGGAATCGCTGGCTACGATAGCATACGGTGCTTTTCTCATTGATATAGGACTTCAGGGTAAGTCATGTTTCGCATGAACTGATGAATAAATCTAAGATTCATGGGTGTCTGGGTGTCTGGAGGCGACAGCACGAAGCTGCTGGTGGCATTGCTAGCATGCTTATTGGGTTACGGAGAAATTGGGTTGTGGTTGAAGAGGGAGGCGACAAAGGAAGGTTCCTGGGTCATAACGGAGAGCAATCCGTATGAACAATGGATAAGCGATTATTCTGGAGAACGTTATCAACAGGCGGTGAAACTGGGCCTAGGTGAGCTATCTTGAAGTCCAGTGATGAGACATATATACTAATCGGTCATAGCTATGATCGAAGCACGAGTTATGGCTGATGTTCCGTCACCTACTAGGCTAGAGGAGTGGAGGGAGGTATGGGATAGATGTACGATATTGGAGAAAGGGTTTTGGGACTCGGCAATCGAGCATGCATAGAGTTCTTGGGGTAGCGAAAGGTATATGTATATATGTCTAAAGACAAATCTGCTACACGTAGATAGACGCACATGCCGAACTTATCAGTCACGATTCTTCAACTTTGGGCTCCTTGCCTTCCTCCTTGAGCATTATAGGCTGATCATCTGCAGATGGATCCCAGAACTTGATCGGCTGATCTGCTTCCAGCTCTATTTTGACCTCGGGTGGTAAGCCTCCAGTCATGATAACAGGTTTGCGTTTCGTGTTCTTGGCAACCTTTTGCGCACTCGGACAAAGCCCTCGCGTTGACAGGTCGCACAAATCGCAACGAGGACTGACGGGCAGACAAATTACCTAAGGATTAGATGATTGAGAGATCAAAATTTCACTTAAAAGAGTTTGCATACCTGGCCGAAGCCAACAAGTAAATGGTTGATTTCTTTGTGAAATTCGGAAGGTAGCCAGGATTGTAGATTCAACCTAAAATATATATAGATAAGCGTTGGTATTTTCTGAGAGGCGTGGATACGCACCTTGTCTCCTCTGGATTCTTGGTTGGCCTCCTGTGCCAACCTAGGCGGTTCGAAATTCGGTGAACGTGGACATCAACTCCGATTCCATGATTTCTATCTTGGAGGTGAGGAAACGTTACAGAGAATGGATCGCGAATGCGCACAGATTCCATGCAGATTGTAAAGCCAAGAACGCCATTTTGGGTCCTACTCCTGGTAAGGAGCAGAGATCGTCCACAGTCTTGGGTAAGTCGGACCCGAAATCATCTCGGAGTTTCTGTGCTGCTTGTTTAATGTAGCTGGGTGTACGTGAACAAAGGCAAACAATCTATTCAGGGCTCTTACCCTGTTTTACGTCTCCAAAAACCAACCTTGTTGATGGCTTCTGAAATGATAGATTCTTCTGCAGCAATGATTGCTTCAATTGATAGTACACCACCGACAGAAGCTCTGAGCTTCTTCACAGCAGCATCTGTGACTTCATCCTTAGTTTGCGACGATAACATGAGCGCTATGAGGGTTGAAAACCGTCTGTTCTACGGAGTGTGAGATTCTCGTTCTGGATGGAATAAACAGATCAATAGACCTCTGGTTCAATTTCCTGGTATTTCGCCTGGTCACATCCCATCGTATCAACGGGTGCCATAAACCGTGAGCGTATCTTCCCGATGGTGTCATAAACTTCTCGCCAGTTTTCCGGAGCTGGGTGAGGTGAAGCCAAGGCTTGGGGTATCAATTTGGTTTTTTTCAAAGATATCATCTTTTTGGGTGAAGTTGCATCGGCTTTCAGCCGCTTCCTCGGAGTGGATTCTTGAGTATAAGACAGAGGCTCCTGCGCATCATGGTCTCTTCTCTTGATCCGTCTGGTTTTCTTGGGAGGATCGAGAGACGAAGATAATTCCTCGATGTCGGCTGGCTCGTAAAGAGTAACAGAGGAATTGAAGGCACTCTGGCGCGCCCTCAAGGTCATAGAGCGCGTTATGCTGGACATAGGTGTGAAGAGAAACTAAATTAGTCACGTGGTGAATTTTCAGAGTATCGCACACGGGCTCCTGATGTTCTACCCAACAATTCAAAGAAGTTTTCAGCACAAGCGACAAGGAGAAGGTACGCTAGGCAAGTGTTGACAACTGCATTCTGACGGGCTCGAGGAATAGGTTTGTACTGCTACTTGCTCTTGTGGCCAAAGGATTGAGCAGCTTTGCGTAGGGAGCAGAAAAGGATGGTATGTAGAGGCTATTGTAAAATACAATGAAGCTACAAATATTACTGGAATGCGTCTATTTATTGTGTCAATTTAAAGAGAGCGTATTTTTGGTATCTCCAAGACATGAGCTTGTAGAAGGGGCGCTCTTTTGTAACCATCGAATATGGCAAAGGCACGTTTCCGCAGAGCACTAACTTGAAAGAATTAGGGAATGAACAAAAGCGCTGAGATAAGTTTGTAGGGTACCTCAATGACTTGTCAAAAATCACCCAGACATCACAGGCGAAAGAGGAGCTTTCCAAAGCTGGTCAGCAGAAAAATCAGTGGAGAAGGCCAAAGAGCCGAGTCGAGCTATGATGGTGAAGAGTGGGACCCCCCTTTGGATTCAGACCCTGAAGAGACAACGCATAAGGGCAATGGTAAGGCCTGCCAGTTCCACAATCACGATGGTTGCCGTAGACAGTATAGCTACAGTCATACATCTGACGACAGAAGCTTGCGGGACGAGTTGTACGCAACCTTGTACTCCTTTATATACGAGTACTCATATCATCCAGAGGACGAAATGTTGACTCCAACATCCCTCCATCACAGCTTCATAATTGTTCTCATCCCCTTCGGTACTATCGATGAATACCAAAAACCCCTCTATTCCGGAAACTGCAGGAAAGAAACGTGGAAACCGTTACCAGCGAACGTCTTTCAGATCCCAGACTTGTATATCTGTTTTCCTCGTATAATCTTCTCGAGATCTTGGTCCTCGATGATATACTTTCGACACCCAAACGTGAGTGGTTGGGGATATCAAGTTGCGGCCTATGCCTGTTCGGATGGAACAGTAATATTTGGTGGTAATTTCGGTATTATGACACTGCCTGAGCGTTTCGAACGGTACCTGGCCAATGATTTCTGTCTTCCATGGAAGATATCTAGTACAACCGAATTGTCTGTCCGACTGAATGGAAACAACTCGCTTATTGGGAGATTGCCTGCCTCAGTACAACAAGAAAATGTGTATGCCGCAGGTGCTTTCATGTGAGCCTTGAGGCTGCGGTGTATAGGAAAAACGCATGTAACTGTGGTTTACGCGGAAGCTGGGTCACGTTGCCTATCTCGGGAATAGGGAGATCATTGAGCTTGACACGACTTTGATGTTGGCAATAGTCAAGCTTTGAAGTCAACTCGGTCCTCTTAAATTAAACGGTTGTTCTTGTAACATTCTTTGTTTGTGGTTATTATCTGTCTGTAGAACACATAGTGTCTGGTAAAAAGGTATCAGTCTTCCTGCACTTCGAAAATGAAAGAGTCCTGTGGATATCCCCAGGTTTTCGATCTCTTAGGGTACAGTCCTAGTGAATGGCTTACTGAAAATGGCTGTTATTCGACAACAAGTGAGTTGTCTGCACTCTGATCCATTATTTTTGGTGGCCTCGTAAGCTTTATGAGTGCGCGAAGTTTGGATTTCATTAAACACATCTGTAATTTGATGCAGGTGAGTTGTCCACGACGACGAAGACCTCTCAAACGCACTTGTTTTTCACGCTCCTCAATCTCAGATCTGAGGCTGATGATTTCGTGCGCTTTCGTTTTGACTTCTTCCTGCCTCTTATGCAGAGAACGAGCGAGACGTCGACTAGTGTCTTGTTCGGATTGTCGTTTCTGCTTTTCGTGGGCAAGTTCGTTGCGCATAGTGATGATTGCGACTTCTTGTGTCATGGAAGTTTGATTCAACCGTTCCAGGTCAACAGTCAATGCCTCTCTGGACACTTCTTTGGACTTGAGCTGTGCATCTGCATCCTTAAGCTTTTGACGCAACATCTTATTCTCCTGACGGGTATGTTCAAACTCAGATGCTATGGGCACAACGAGTTGCTCAAGATGCATCTGTAGACATCACTGATTTGGTGTCCATTTGGTATCAGGCTTGGGCTGAATACGCACCGCTGTGTCATGACTCATGAGATTATCACAATCTGCTATAAAATCCTTGATTACTTCGCTCATTCGCTCAAGGGGAAAGGCCGAGGAGCTTTCGTCCGTGTTTTCTAGATGATGAATAATTTGACTAGACTCTGGAAAGTTGAGGTATAACCGAAAAGGAGACATTGACCCCCACTTGCGTCGGCATGTTGGACATTTGCGTTCACGGCTTAGATAAGTTGTACAATCTTGACAGAATACATGTCCTATCAACACACAAAGTGCACAAGTGGCGATAATCAGTAAGCCGACCCTCTCATGCTGAGAGTACAATTTTTCCGTACCGCAGTGTTGGGCCAGAAACTTGTCATAAGAAGCTATCTGGTGACAGACCGTGCAAAGTAGATCAGACATGATTTTGAATATTATACAGAGGGGCTTAAATACGTAAGTAAATGCCAATCATCCACGTGACTATACAATGTTCGCGTTTGCTTCAATCGGATCACAGAGATCTATCATTTATCATCCAAAATTTGCAGCGCATAGGCGAAAAATCTTGCCACTCAATCTATGGGACTTACAAGCATGTTTGAGTTCATCCCCTCATCCCCTTCTGAATCGACCCATTGAAGAGCTCTGAATGTGCCAGTGCAATGGACGTAATTGTTGTGGTCCGAAAGCTAGACCTCAGTACTCCATTGTGATCCTCAAACTGGGTTCAATCGGGAAGTCTGGGGAATCAGTGTAGTGTATCTGAAACCTACAGACTGGGGACAATTGTCCGAGAACGGTACCCTATAGGAAAGTAATCTACTTTTCGATCCCGAGTTCTCGCCCGTGAGCCTCGAGGCTATGGAACAGCGGTGGTGTTCGCTTACCCTTCTGTAGGATTGCCAGATTAAAAGCCACCACGTAATAAAATTAACGTGCAGATTCCACTTGAATAGAGTGTCCATTAGCTCATCCTTGGTCTATCGCCTTACGGCTTCAGATTCCATGACAGGAAGGCCAGACATTAGCAGTCCTATCGTCCACTTGCCACCTCCAGGAGACAACAACTTTGTGTTATACTACAGATTCTTCAACCTGTTGATTTTTTCCCCTGTCACATTTGAACTGATGATTCCACGGAGAGCATCGCATTTCACTATTCATTCAGGTTGGGCATCAATAGGAGGTTTCGGGAAACAACAGTAAGTTAGTTTTCCGGAGGAGGGTTTCGTTTGGATAAATAATTTGGGATTGGTAAACAATTTTTCCTGTCTGTAAAATCGCATGTTAGCTGACTTGATATACCGCCTGCTTTAATTATCGTGTCAGTTATTCAGTGGTGAAGTGAAGGTACCGTGCTCGCTGTTTGCCCTCTTTTTCATAGTCGGTTAAAGCGTATCAGAGCTGTGTCCGAGGAAATTGATAGTCCGACCAATTGCACCTGAGTCCTGGGAAACATAGCTTTCTGGAACCTATGATAGGCCAGGGATACATACAGTAATGACCTATCACAATCGAGTCAGTTGCCGTTGATTGTCATTCGCAGCTCTTCTGTCCGACGTGTAAACTAGAAAAAGCTTTTGGAGAATTATCTGGACCCAAGTATGAAAAACATCGAGCGAAGAAATACCACGATACATAATTTACTTTTCATGACCACCTCCTCAGCAGCTATATGACTAGTCGAGGAGCTAAGTTGCCCTTCACTTCATGTCCATAGAGTCGTCACATGGTACGGGAAACCAAGGGTGGATATTTGGGTCCCAATGTAATCTGATTTCCCTTGAAGTGACACGCTTGGATATCCTGCCACCATCCCGAAGGTCTTCACCACCGTCCTCAGGGGCATTTGAACTCCGATAGAACTTGCGCTCTACCTCAGTCTCGTGTTCGGCTCGTAAATCTAATACTATCGTTGTAGATATCGTGGTCGACTTTGCTATCGAGCTTCTCGTTGATGTAGATGCCAAAGTAGACATGGATGATGACGGAGACTGTGGGTCTGGAAACGAGAGAGAGGATAGCGTCAACGAGAAGGGCTGTGTATTTGAGTCGAGAGTGGAAGATAAATTGTCTGCAATGCTTATAAGTCCTTCAATAAACTATTCAAAAAGAGATGATGACCATCAGTGTTTCAACGTCATAGGTTTCAGGGGATTACCTGCCGCCGCTCACCGATCCATCCGTCTGCCCAGGCCCCCAGTCGTGAGGGCGTAGCGTAACCAGTTTCTACTCCGTCCTGGTTCATAATAAGGTCTTTCAATAGTCTAGCTGCAAACTCAATCCCTTCTCTAGGTGACACAGTCTCATCCTATTCGCACATAGGTGAAGTCAGCTCAAGCATTTATTTCTCAATACATTGGCATACTTTCAGAGTGCCCAGGCACGCACGCATGAACTTCACAAAGTCTGGATGTCCAACGGGTATAGTGTCGAACTTCTCATAGTCGGGTTTGAATGCCCACTTGTACCTCCTGAAAAAGTTCGGTCTTGTTCGGTCCCAATTGAACGACAAGAGAGGTAGCGTCATCTATACAAATAAATGTTCGATGAGGCGAAACGAGTGGACAATCAAACTGGAACTCACGATAAATGATGAACTACAAAGGGACTGAAGAGCGGTCGCCACTTGTTGGTTATATAGCATCTCACGAAACGCTAAAGAGCCTGAATAGATTAGTCAATAAAATGCTGCACAATCTGCCCTTGGTACTTACTTTGTGGTATGCCAGGCAGCAATGCGTCGTAGCATTCTAATTCAAGTTCAAACAGCTGCGTCAAATACCAATACGCCAGATTCCTCTCTTCAGGGGCGTATAGCTGCAGCTGAAATCCGGAGAACACGATTTCTTGAATAGCAGACAATCGCCAGAGAAGTATTGCTCGCGGAACTCCAGAAAGCAGGTTACTTTCTGCCAAGTCCTAATCCCGGATATTTTATTTAGTGTTCAAAGATTAGGAGAAGCACTCACGGAGAGGTCAACGTGTGACATCATCTCCAACAGCGCATCATATATGTGATGCCATCCAACCAAAATCTTCATTAGTTGTCTCCGTCTCCGGGGTGGGTTACTCCAGCTCCCTCGTATGTGGGGTATCATCAACTATAAATTGATTCACGAGTTTCTATCGGTCAAATCATGAATACAGAATACCTTGTAAATTTTCCTCTCAAGCAAATCAAATGATGGTGCCGAGAATCCGACCCATTGTCGGCTGACTTGTGACTGGAAATATGACCAAGTAATTCCAATTGTCTCGAAAAACAATTGGTCCACGAGCCAAACACAGGGGTAGTTGTCGAGTACGAGCAGCCCATCATAGAACACAGACTAATCCACAGACCCAAGGTAAGTCAATTGAGAAACGGAGCCGGGACCGAAGATGTACCTGCGTCAGTGATCGAATGTATGGTTGTTGAATTGGTGATTTCCCAGTCCAGACACGGAGAGTTCCTATGACCTGCAAAGAAGCGATGGGGTCGGACCAATCAGGTCATAGTCATATTTATCTCACCTTCCACGTAGCAAGATTGTGACTGGCAGCCAGTTGACTAGTTTCCTTCAAACCCTTGAGGAACAAGCTGAACACTCGCCAAGTTTCCCCAGCAGATCCAATGGATAACACTCGTATGGGAACAGCAGTATCTAGCCGTTTTGAAACGTACGGATCGAATGCGAGGCGTGCTACTGAATCTGGGTATGGTTCTGGTATTGAATGTAAGCTAAGCTGACGCAAAAGTTCTTCACAAATGCTGATGTAGCCTATAAACTGTACGGGTGACCGATGAACATTCGTATCGAGTAGTTGTAAAAATGTCTGTACCAGGTGTTCCGTTAATTGGAAAATCTTTATGAATGAATGAACTCGCCTTGCGGAGTTGAAGTCTGGATATCAATGCATCCTTCCACTGAGGGGGCACTTAAGTTGAAGATCAGCGGAGATGAAGAGAACAAGAGCTTTAGATTCAAAAACCTTTTAGAGAATTCGTGACCCATAGAGAGGCTTCTTCCAACATGGAAGTGACAACCCTGACAGGGGTACTCTCAAGCAGATAAATTTCGCATTTATCGCTTTGCCAGTCTTCAGTCTAATGTGGAGAGGAAATAAAACATAGTGGCTTGAACAAAGTGGAAGAGGAGACGGACGCTGACGTACGTCTTGAACCGCGCCTTTTGACAACTCCCTCCAAGTCAGGTCGCAGCACTTGAGTAGGCCCGCCACTGACGCTCTGAGTACAATAGTGATTAATTCAAGTGGACGCTGTGGATCTTGCAGGGACAAGAGGGGCTTCTGAATGAGATCTGGGTCTATTGAGTCCAGGTGGCGGGTATAGAGAAGTATCAAGACTGTATGTGACATAAAATTGCCACTGTGCCATTCCATCTGGAGGCATGCTTAGCATAAGGTAAGAGAATACAATTGTATAATCACCTCATATGAGAAGGCTCTATCAATAACCCAGCAAAGTTCCTCGGGCAGAAGAGGAACAAGAGGGTTGAACTTATGTCCGACTTCACCAGTCGGAATATATCCGCTATCGAGCCGCGGTTCACCGATCTGACAAAATGTATCAGTGAAGGTTGCATTATTTCAATTGTAGACGTATAGTCACCTCAAATGCGGCCATGGCATCTTGTAGAGAAAATCCATCCATAAACAACATTTGATCATCGTTCATATCTGGCGCCAGAATTAACGCAAAATCTTACTTTAACAGAGGAGGACTCACCTGCAGCGGCATCCTCAAAGACACTTCTAACATCTCGAAAGCCAAAAGAAGCCCCGGGGAGGTCAGTACGGGGAACAATGTCCATGGATGACAGCACAGCAGGTCGGCTAACAAAGTAGAACTGATCAAATGTCAGTGGCTGTGCCTTAAATGTTCTCTCGCCTTGCCCTCCATCATACCAGGAGCCTCGGGTGCCGTTCAGTCCATCTCAAGCGCACAATCCTGTCTGGAATTCAGCCCACGGGTGTACCGCATGTGAGAAGATATAAAATACACTGCAAACAAATCTGACTTATGATAGCTAGGCAACTACTTGGGTGCTCTTTTGAACTGGGTCAAGTTGCAGCATGAGGCCGAACCCCAGGATGATCTACTCTACATGATTGTTGGCTGGCATGCTCTGACACTTCCACAAAACTCCAAACAGCTTGCAGCATCGCGCTGGGATATGCTTGCCACGTTGCTCGCCATCGGACTGGACCCAAAGAAGTCAATCATTTTCCACCAGGACCATGTGAGTAGGACTTGAGTGGATGAAGTCTTTCGTTAAAAATGCAGTGTAGAATCGAGATCATCTTGAGCTGGGGTGGTTATTGAATTGCCTCACGTCTGTTGGGAGATTATCCCGGATGACGACCTGGAAATCCCGCCTTGCAGCTTCACGAAATGCGGATGAATCCGATGTAGACGAGTCTCTGCTGAATGCAGGACTACTTACATACCCCTCACTCCAGGCAGCAGATATCTTGGTCTATCGGTATGCTTTTCCTCGTGTTCCAGCCTTCTGACTGCTTATTTGTATCAAGGGCAACTCATGTCCCCGTCGGTGAAGACCAGACCCAACACTTAGAACTAACCCGCGATCTTGCAGAATCCTTAAATCGCATCCTCAAGTCTGAGAGTCCCCTGTTTCCCATTCCCACTCTTGTTGATAGTGCGCCTTCCTGATTCCTTTAGTTTATCTCGATCTATAGCGAGTATTAGCCTCGACACGGCGCATCCTCTCGCTCAAAGATCCTACTGTCAAAATGTCCAAGTCTGCACCCGATGTCAGATCTCGAATCCTCCTCACCGACACACCATCGCAAATACAAGCAAAAATTCGCGGAGCTGTTACAGATTCGACACCTAGCATCACCTATGACCCTGTAAATCGCCCGGGAACCGCTAACCTACTTGAAATTCTTGCAGCCTGCCTCGGTAAGCGCGTTGAAGATGTTGTACATAATTACGAGAGGTCCGGTCACAAAGGACTGAAAGAAGACGTCGCCGATTCCATAATAGAACTTCTCCGAACACCGCAAGAAGAGTTTTCTAGAATACGGGAGGAGCGAGTCTACCTTGTGCAAGTTGCAGATGAAGGCTCCAGGAGGGCCAAAGAGTTGTCTAATGAAACAATGAGGCACGTTAGAGATCGTTTGGGACTTTGTTGAATATCTCTCTGATCTCCATAGAATTGACTTTATAAATGGGGTACATCTAGTATGACATAATTCAGTTTCAAGCACCAGCTCGATTGATTCACAGTTCTGATGAGTTCAATGAATCTTCTTGCAAGACTGCAGTTCAATCATGCTAGATGTCTCTTTTTTCCAAGCCTCTTTCGCAGAATCTCAATATGGCCATCATTTAAACAAGTATTCAATATCGAAGCTCAGGCATCCACAGTCAATGACTACTCAAAAAATACTAAAAAGCTCTCCTGAACATCTGATACGCTCCTTTCTATTTTTGGATTGTTGACTATGTGAGTATCTCTACATCGTAATCTCTTGTGTGCTCGTGTACCTTGACAAGGTTCAGAACCTCATAGAGCGACATCGTTGCCCTTGAAATCCCGTGTGAGGCTTGAGCCATTATCTCATTATTTATTGCACTTCATATTTCCACCCATGTTTCTCCGAGCCATCTCTTTGGTAAGCCGTCATTTGGGAGCTCGGGTGCGCGTATCCGCTTCTCTTGTGATCTTAAATCTGGGAGAAGTGAGTGTTCTATAAATTTGTGTGTACGTTCTAGAAACGTGATGAGGGTTAGGTAGGATTTTGATTGATTTCTTCCGCGCTCGCTATCACCTTCGACTTGCCGCTGTATCCCGTCCTTGCCGCTGCGAATTGGAGAATCATCAACTGCTGTCCCTTTCTAGCTTCTTTTCAATTTAACATCCGGAATGTCTAGCAGCCTATTCCTATTCGCTGCCACCACCTCTCACTGTCTCCCTTGAGCTTCATCGACACCTCAAATTTTCTACACTCGATCGACATCCGGATAAACACATTCGTTGACACGAGTGCCGTCGCGAGCCTCATCACTCTGTGTCTCATGCTATTATTCGCCTCCTTGGACCCTGACAATGTTACTAGCCCACTCGTACGGACTAATCTTAGGAGAGGTCATAATGCGGCCCCTCCACCACCTCCGATTCACTCAGTTCTGCCAGCAAGTATTTCTCTGATCTCCCTGTACTTTTAGTTAAGGTGTGATGCTGGTACTACCCAGTGATGGTGTTATCCTTTCCGATTGGACAGAATGCTGATACTTTTCTTGAAGGCTATGTGTGATGTTGGTACCAAAAAATTTTTAATGTCATCACTCTTTGATTATCTGGTGGCGCATTGTAAATAACTTTTTTGTATTTACGATCTGTAATCTGACAATCAAAAAAGGGATATAAACTATGCTTGCTCCCAGCTCAAGCAATTCAATTTCTGCTCAATTTCTTCCACTGAGTCAATTCATCTACTATCCACAAATAGAATTAACACATCCTTGACAGGAGCGCACACACCTTTGTCAGTTGCGTAATTTGTAGAGAATTTGTAGAGCTAACCCATTTGAGGACTCAGGCTGTCGGAGGTCAGACAAATATGAAGGGCTCACACTAAATGGTAATTGAAATGGCTGCAAGCCCTTTTCAAGTGTATCAAGTACAATACAAATAATCTGACAGACTTGAACAAAGGAGGTTAGGTATACAGGATAGTAACTCAGTAACAATATTTATCACTCACAATAGCAAATGAAAAAATGAAATCAAAACCGGATGCTACAACAATACTATTGGGAACAATAACGAAACAGATTGTTGAAGTTTGTCAGGCTCGTGCTGGAGAAGGATGTACCGATACCACTGCCTTGAAGACGCCAGGGAATTTCAACGGACGCATTTCTCAGAAGATCAGGACTCGGACGGACGGTGTAGAAGACGGTGTCCAAGTCATTATATAAAAAAGTAGTGATAAAAGTCGGGTAGGTCCGGTCCGCCTGAGCTTCCTAACACACACTCTCTGCTAGAACGGTTTGACGAACTGACTACGGATGGCCTCTGTAAAAATTGCTACTCTCCTTATTCGGGTAAGCAACCCTGCAAATTATCTCGGCCTACTTTCATGACAGTCGGAACTGAAATAAGGGTGTTTTATTTTTCGTGCTTTGATTATTACTTACAAACATATCTCGGGACATACTTGATTGGCGAATTCTGTCTCCGTTACCTGTCCTTTTGGCTGGCTTAGACGGTGGCCAAACCTATAGCTACAAGGGTCAAGAACCAAGCGAGAGAGTGAGTCTCTCTGTACATCTCCAAATGCAGTACACCACTCATTCCCATAGACACGAGTATTTTCGCACCGTCTGTATTGACCTCGCTCAATTCCTTCACCGTACCGAGATCAGGCTCCGAACGAATATCCTAGGAGAGCCTGCACGCCATATTCGACCATTATCAGAATCAAGGTGGGCTTGGAGGCTGGCTTCGCGGAATATCTCTAATTTTACATCCCTTAGAGCAGTTGAGAATGGAGCCAACTTCCTTGCGGAAGGTTTCCTATTTACTGTCGCAGCGTCAATAATCATAGGAGAGCAATGGCGTTCTTCTCGGTCACAGTCTAAGCGAAGAGATACAGTTGACGACCAACTACAGGAGCTTTCAAGTGAAGTGCTCGAGCTAAGGGAGAGAACAGGTGGCTTGGAGAAGAGATGGAATTCAGAGATAGAAGGATTGAAGCAAAGGTCCGTGTTCTGGTTTGTCCCTGCATGTTTGAGTCTCACAATGCGTAGGAATGGCGAGCTGACGAGGATACTAGAGAGAATCATCTGGATTGGAATGAAGGGTGGTTGGACAGATATGCATAACGAGAAATTGCAGGAAGAGATAGCTTCTATCACCTCCAGCGTATCGACTACAGAAGGATCGAAGTCTTCTAATAATTCCCCGGATATCCAGTCATGACGGTGTATAAGCCCATTTTGCCATAGACATTCAGTACGCATCGCACCAATTTGAATGATACTACTCTAGATATGTATTGTATAGGTTTTTAAATATCGACCACGATTCTTATATTTCTACTCCATTCCTTGGATGGCATATCATCTGATGATATTTATTTGGTCACTTCTCCGCTTCTCAATATATATTCTGACATTTGATACAATTGACTCTACGACGGAGAGTTCTAAGAAGCGTTGAAGCTCATAGTTACGAACCACGGAAGCTCCGTCGATGAATTGATTGGTTATCCAATTCAGTGTCCATGGTTCCCTTTTACTATTGCAAGTAATCAATAAGTGACTGCCACAGGCCGCTGATTGGCATGCGGGAACTCGTTCGCATACACACCCTTATTTCCACCTGATCTGTGTTACCATTGAAGTAGATAACTGAGTTGCCTCAACGTTATTTGTGGCGCAAATGAGGAATTCTTCTTGTTTCCAAAATAGTATACCTGCAAGGGCAAAGCCTCTCTTTGCAACAAGCACAAGAACAAGAAGAAGTCGAGTGGAAGTTGCTCCCGACCAGGGTCGAACTGGTGATCTCCGGATTTCATAGCCCACGGCCACTCACATTAATATGAGACCGGCGCTCTAACCAACTGAGCCACGGAAGCCTACATAAGTTTTATGTACTATCTATGTTTTACTAGGTAACTATCAGAATATAATATGCACAGTGAGCAATGCGTTTGGTTGCGTACCTCTACCATACCAATCATACTTCGCCTCGTTTCGGTCTTTTCTGTGGTGTCTGTACGATGTCAACGCGGACAACGCCTTCCTTGGCCCTAAGCATGTTCAATACTTCCTCTTGAATCCTGTTTGATTTAGGAATGCTGTACAATTGGACGTCTGGCAGTGCGCCGATCTGTCCTTGGTACACAAGCGATGAATGTATGCCAGCTAGACTTGAGGGTGCGGAGAAAAACGAAGTCCCAGAAGAGAGGGTTACTGATAGATAGACATTTGAATCGAAGTCAAGGACCTGAGGCATATTGTGGCGGTCAGTGTGTAAAATTGATTAATTGATGATCGTAAGTGATCTATTTCCAAAATAATCCCAGACCTCGTTTTCCTCCACCATGGCCTCCATCTCAAGTCTCGAAACAGCCACACTCAGTTCTCAGGTTGGAGGCCATACTGGAATACTCACGAACGAAAGTGGTGAACTTGTGATTAAACCTGTTCTTCCCCGTGAGCTCGCATTTTATCAACAAATACGGAATGACAAGACGTTCTCGGATCTGCTGCCATACGTACCCAACTTTATTGGAACATTGAGGTTGGAAGGCGAAGTCGATTATAGTAAACCACAGGAGGAAGGTATTGCTATGAAGCCATTCGCAGAGAAGAAAGATAAGTGCTTTTTATGTATGCCACTCCAAGTGCCCAACATACTGATGGTAGTTTTTATAAATACAATCCATAGTATTGGAGAATATTTCGCACTCGTTCTTCAAGCCTAACATCATGGATATCAAGCTTGGGACCACACTGTACGACGATGATGCTCCTCCAGAAAAGGTAGCACGAATGATTGAGACGGCACGCAATACGACATCACTTGAGACAGGTATTCGTCTCACGGGCTTCCAGGTGACTGCATCGATATTGTACTTGCTTCACATTAATGTATGCATCAGGTATATGATAATGTTACAGGCCTGGCCGTCAATACACCCAAGTCTTATGGCAAGTCACTCAAAGCAGATCAACTTTCAGAGGGCATAGCTAAATTCTTCCCCGTTGGGAAACCAACCACTGAGTTGCTGGGTGTTGAGAGCTCCAGCGGACTTCCTGTCTCAATTCTTAGACGAATTCTGCCGTGCATTCGTGATGAGATCAAGGAAATTCGTGATATTTTTGCGGAACTGGAGTTGCGTATGGTAGGGGCGAGCCTGTTGATCGTGTATGAGAGCGACTGGAATCGGGCCAAAGAAGGTATGGATAAGTTTGACGAAGCGGAGGCAGATAACGAGGATGATGACGGGGATGAAGATGACGACGAGGATGAAGTAGCAGCAGAGAGTCGGCCGGGACCTCCGTTTGTGGTCAAGTTAATTGACTTTGCACATACAAAAGCGGCGCCAGGGGAAGGTCAGGACAAGGGTGTAATTACAGGAATAAATACAATCCTGAAACTACTAAACAAACGGATTGGGGAATTAGCATGAGAAACATTTCTCATATGTATTATATACATTGCATAGACGATATGACACAAAAAGGTATGAGCAAGGCACGAGCCACAGCGCGACTGCCGACACGCCCTGATCTCCGAAGACTAACTCGGCAAGTCCTGCAGGTTGCGGAATTGTCTTCCCTGGCCTGTCAAGGGCAAATTATTCCAAGCCCAAGTCACTCCTTACAGAGTGAGGATCTGTGGAAACCAAGTTTTCTGGAGGGGACAGTCTTGAACTAGCGCACTGATGGCTTGAAATCGTTGGGAGAAACCCTACTCATTCCGGGTTGGGCCATTACAACCACTATACCATGAGAGCATTGCTAATACACTGTATAATAGAATATACCTATCATAATTTTCTCATGTATCACGGCCATCACACTGAAACTCTGGATTGCAACTAATGGCCTCTCTAGACGTTCTCAGTGCGCTGCGTCAAGCGATTAAATCTAAGGCTGATATAACCTTTTCAAACTCTCGGGGACAATGTTCTTCGTTGTCAGCTGCCACTCATATTGTTCTCCCTTCAGGCAGTATTCCCAAGTCTGCAGAGACCCGGTATGCTAAAGCTGGGACCAAGGCATCGTCGCCCCAGGATTGCTACACTGCAGAAGCTCTCTACCTTGCTTGGAGTTTGCGTGATGCAGCAGTTGCCGAGTACATGAAGCAGACCCGAGAGAATGGTCTCACCGCAGGCTACGTTAGTATTACCGAGCGGAAGACTGTAGTGGACTGGTTGGAGGGGCGAATACCTGACCATGATCGCATTAGACCTGCACTACAAGGTGAGCGAAATCATGACAACTTCGAATTGCGCTTATGCTTGGTTAGTGGAATCCACAACTCCACCCGGTTCACCGCCTCGAAACATTCGCACACTCCCATCTACGACCCAAAAGTCAGTAACAGCTGAGGTTACATCGACACCTGCGAAACGACGTTATGTGCCAGATACTCACGACATCGACATTGTCAAGAAAATTCAACTTACGGAAATTGAGCTGAGAGATCGAAATACGGTTCTGCGAGGTAGCAAGCCGAACGTATGTCTCCTACCGGTTTTATCTCTTTCTCCACTGATGTACGTATAGAACTTCTCCGCTGTTCGCGCCTCCTATGCTGACAAACTGAAGAAACTAAGGGAGGCTTCGCGGTCCGGTGTTCCTCAGCCAACCACCACACCAGGCAAGTCTGCATATTCTTTCGGTCCCAGCTGCGATTACTCATAGTTCCTTACTTCAGATCCCAAGCTTCAGGCGAAGAAGGCTCGTAAGTTATCATGTTGCAGCATATCTGCATTTGGCTGAGTTTTCTTCTCTATAGGCAACTTCCAACCTATCATCATTATTTCCTCGTCTCCCACAGCCCTCATCACCATGTATAATGTCAAGCGTTTTCTACAAGAAGCAACGTATAGACGTGTCACTTTGTGTCCCCTCCTCCACACTAACATCTCCTTCAGATTTGAATCCACACAAGAAGCTCGTTCGCGAGCAACGGCGGAGGGCAATACTCGTCCTGAAGATCTCATTGCTGTCTATCGGCGCCGGACAAATATTGACTCTAGTGGCAAAGAGACGGAGATACAAGCCAAGTACTTTGTTGTTGATAGTGTTGAAGCCCTGTCCAAGTTCGGGGCGGACGCTTGGGATCGTGTTGTCTGCGTGATGACGACTGGACAGGCATGGCAATTTAGACCCTATAAATGGAGTGAACCGAGACAGCTCTTCCACCATGGTATTGTATCTTCTTCCCTTTGGATCTTCAGCCGAGACTTATGGATATTCATAGTGAAAGGAGTCTACGTCACTTGGTCGAATGACCCCCCTAACCCGAAGATTAAGGACTGGAACGTGACAGAGCTCAAGGTACAGAAATTATCCTCTATTGATGCAGAGGCTGACTTGGTTATCTGTAGATTGACCCTCACCGGCGGCACGTCGACAAAGCTGTTGTGGCCCAATTTTGGAAAGCACTCGATGCTTGGATTGTGGCCAACAAACCATGGCTTATGAAGGCGTAATTTAGCCCAACATGTTGTAGCACTAGCATACTCTTTCTCTCCCTTGCTTTCTTATGCATCTTGAGAAGACAGTTGATGGTATCACCAAGAATTCAATGTCCGACAGAGAACTACATGTTGAAAGCTTTTTTCTCTCTTCATCGCATCCAAGTCAATTACAATCGTCGCCGCTTTCTCTTTCCTACGGTTGGTTGTGCCAAAGGGTGCTGAAAGTGATTTATATGGCCATCTTAGTGTTCAACCTTTGCAGGTGTCGGTCCCCAAGCGTGTGACATGGGGGCCAGAGCCGGTAGCCCGTACACCTGTGTCTCGTCTCTAAATATACTCGTGTTTTTCTCAGACATTTGTGCCATGATATAAAATCTCTTATCTGACAACACCTTCCATCTTACCTCCACTATCTACGCTTTTCTTGGTTATCATTATCAAGTATGACAACCATATCCAGTCATGCTAATGATGAAAAACGCCACACATTTATGGTTTGCTCAGACTCCGAAGTCAAAGATGCCATAGAAATCAAGCCAGACTTGCCAATGGTATGCATATATTCGTCTTGCTACGTATCAAGTTTAAGCCTACCTAGAACCCTTTACGCATCGCCGAGATGGCAATTGAAATTCAACTCGAGAAATTACGCGTTGTAGAAGCCATGAATGCACGGGATTTGCTCGTACAAAAGCTTTCCGACGCATATACTTCGATTCGCGAAAAGACAGAACTTATCGATCGATTACAGCAGACTCTTAATACGACCACAAACACAGACCATACTACACATTCAGCTAATCCTCAAAATTGGACTCAGGTCCCGGAGATTCTTCCAAATCAGGTTGCGGATTTGGAGGCTCTAATTCAGGACCTTCAGATTGGATCCAGAAACACGATGGGGCCACCGCCGAAGTACGAGGAAGAGGACGGAAAAGTGCGTGATGTCTTATCAGATATCACGCATACATTTACTTTCTGAGCACCAGAATGCGTCTCCTGCTATTCCTGATGTACAGACTATTTCAGCTTCAACGTCTCCACTCGCTATCAGTACCCCGACGTTACCAGGGCCTCCATGCAAAGACAGGGTGAGGGGTATCTTGTGCAGCTGCTTGATGCATATCTGAACCTGCGTAGTCCGTCCAGACCATGGTATTTGAAGAACCAGCCGACATGGTCAACACGCGTTTCGCTATACTTGCTTCTATCCCGTTACCTGAAAATTCGCCTGATGATACTCTCAAACCTATCGTTCTCCCACCTATCTGCACTTTACATGAATTCCTAGGCTCAACTTCAGGGGTACGACGGACTTTGCAAGATTCAGATATCTACTCACTCCCCTTCAGACGCTTCGCAACTTGTATGTCTACCACAGAAGAATAAGTAATCCATTAACGAACCCCTCAGGCTTGGTAATTATCGCGTCCTCCAGAGCTTAACAACAAAGTGGTGTCCGAGTCGTGAAGAACACGGTTACTTCTACAGCCCCGTCTTCAAATGCAGTACAAATCCCCGGGTAACGACTGCGCATAGATGGCAACAAGTGGACGTCACCGCCCGCATGAAACAACCGACAGGTATGCTTGCTGTTTTTAACGAGCCCTCGTTAATCCGGGCGGTACAGAGTGCTTTTACAATCGTGAAGGGTTGTGGTATTATGCTGGGTCGTATCAGGCTTTTCAATTGGAGGATTTGTCTCTCAAAGAATGGGCGGAGCTACCTGCTGAGGTATGGAAATGATGCCAACCAAGCCCCTGTGTTGACCCATTTCGTCAGACTGCCAACTACCTCGTCAAGGAGACCATCTCAGCCAGGAAGAATGTGTCGCCCCAGAATACTTATGAGGTCAATCAGCTCTATAGCGCTGGTGCTCTTAGAATTGCCTGTGTTGGTCTTCAGTGCGTCGGTTTCAACCAGGAGGTGTACAAATCTGTTCTTGAACACGCGGCCAAATTCACCCAAGCCAAGTGGAATTCCATTAATGGTGGGGCAATCGGAATGAATAATCCAACTTCTCCGCCAACTGTTGCCTCCGGTCTTGGAATCAGTGTCACGAATAATATCCTGGCAAAACCTACAAATGTTCCTAAACTTGTCTCGGGTATTTCAAGGCCTGTCTCCCCTACGTTCTTGGGCACTGCCACCACTGGATTCGGTACCGTTGCGGCAGGCCTTGGTCTTGGGAATGGAACAACCTGGAATTCCACTGCAGCTCTGCTAGCTCAAGGCAACCATCAAGGGATACTTCCGCCTCCAGGGTCAGAGAATCTTCAGGCTAGTGAGAATGCGGCAGTTGGATTCCGAATGGGGATCAAGAAGTGACGAGTATATTTTCTGTTTGCTCTCGCTGGCTCTGTGGGTGTAGCGTAGCTCTACAAGTATAAACGTTCTAATAGCTGTCAATGTACATACGTCAAATTGATTGATCTGTCCACCGACCGTCACCGATACTACAGTATCATAGGAATTTGGACATTTGGAGCAGGTTTTTTTGATCCTTCATTATTCTCTCTACTGAGATGCTGTACAATCTCCCCTTGATAACTGTCTCATATACTTTTGACATCTTTGCGTAGATTAGTGTTTAACTTTTCAAGTCCTCAAATTTCCAATAGTCTAAGTTTAGTAAATAATTCTAGGTCTTGACTACAACTATAAATAATACTAGACTTAGCCAACATATTTCTAGGTATATAAGGCTAGTATTTACTTTGTAATAGCCAGCCTGATAGTCCACAACAGTTGACATCAATCTCTGGTGTTAAGACATCAATCTCTGGTGTTAATGAGCAACATACTCCAACTCTGGATCATGATTCCAAAATGGTACATCCCAATCTGGTCACATCCATCCCAACCCATGAGTAACACATACTTCCTTATCCACACTCCCAATCCTCTTCTGGTGTGTGTTATAACTTAGGCCTAAGTGTTAAGGCAAAAGCATACTTGATAGAGTTCCTACTACAGAGTAGTCTACTTTATATCTCTAGGAGTTGGTCTATACATATCTAACCTACTCTAAAGCTATGACTATATCCTTCTAGTAGTTTCTATAATGTTCTACCAAGTCACACTTCTGTCATACTTTGTGATATTTGTGCTCTTAACTAAGTCCAAAGAAGGAAAATAAGAAAATTAAACTATAAGAGAGAAATGAAATAATAAATAATGGAATAGGAATAATGGAAAACAACCAAGTCCACCCTGAGGATTTCTGACAGTGTGGATTAACCTTGTCCATTCTATATCAATTACTTTTCAGACATCCTTACTGGACTTTCTAGTTACTCTATGGATGTAAGAGGATGTAAGAGTATAACAATCTAGAAGGGGGAGTAGATGTAAGGGGACCTGCTACCTTGTCTAAATTTGAGTCTGTAGCACATGTCAAAGCCTGAGTCAACTCTATAGACCTTTTGTGTTACAATCAATGCCTCATGTTTTATAGACATTTACCTTATGGTTACCTTGACTTGAACATGTGTTGGGGTTTGTTTCATCTTTGACTTGTATTTACTGTGCTTTGTACTATTCTTATGTAGTATCAGTCAGTGTTATAGCAGTGGAGGTTTCCTCATGCTTTCCTCATTTACCCCATATTGTTTCCTCAATAATGTCTTAACTATTCCTTATAGTATATAGTAGTAGATACAGTTCTGTATCTTTATGCTTTACTAATTGATTATCTCCCTACTCCTTTCTCAAATCTTTGTCTAAGTTGCAATCTGAGCAAAGCTTAGGATTATAACATTTTATCTCTTAAATTCTACACTAATACTCTGCTGCAATACTGTCAGACTCTCTTGATCTCCACAGTACCACTGTGGATCTCAGCACACTTTCTTATGTCTATCAACCCACCTCTATCAGCTATAATCAATGAGCCTCTACCATCTAGCAATATTCTATTGAGGTTTCTGACTATCTGACACTATCATTTTATAGCTAAGTAACTGGATGTTTTATCTAATGTTCTGCTTGATTAGAATAGACTCTTAGATACTTAGAGTAGCTATTATCTCTAGAAAACTCCATTTTGTTCTTTTAGGATTTCTCTAGAGGTGAGTCATGTACTTAGTTATTTGAACAATATAACTTGGAATTTTCCTGGAGGTTGTGAAAGTCCATAAAATCCTGTGGATCCCACTAGTCACCCTAATATCCAACTCTTGATCTGAAGACTATTCAAATCCAGGATAACTTACTTAAAATCTCTGTTTCTTAGATATTATCTTAGGCAGAGTACTCGGTATATAAGTTTATTAATTATACTGTGATTCTTATTCTAAAAATTGACTAAAATTAGTATTTTCTTCTAGTGTTAGTGATGATACACCTCTTTACTCTTTAAATAGAATAGTCTTTTCCACCTCTCTAAATACATTCTCTAAAATATGTAACTAGTGCAATAGATAGAGGCACAGCATATAAGCTGAAACTAAAAGTTGTTTGTTATCCATATTTCATATATCTCAGATAAGCTACTACTTATCTGACTTCTGAGAGTCTGTTATGAATCTTGGTTGCTGAGGTATAAACTATGTCTAACACTCTTTTTCCTTTATGAGTATGATACTTATCTTCAAGATGTTAATTATGATTCTGCATCAAACTCTAGTGCTAGTAACAATCTGCTATTCTTTGCTATTAAAACTCTTAATATCTTAACTCCAGGTTATCTTCTGAAATTGTTAAATAAGTGACTGTTAGTAATATAATATATAAGTTAAAGCCAAGAACATTCTGGAAGTTCACAACTCTATATTTTCAAATAAGTTTCCATACTTAATTTGAACTCTGTCTTAACTTCACAAACTTTCATCTTTCAAGTGTAAACCACACTTTGACACTTGGTTGCAACTTCAGATCATGAGAAATAGAGTTTGATATAGTGAGTACTAATGGAATAAGTATATTACTATTAATACCAGAGTTTAGTATCAAGAGTGGTCAAATATTGGACTGAAGAATATAATATATTTACCAGTTCTTAAATAAATAGGTGGCTAAAATACTTGGATACTTAAATGGTACTATTACTACATAGTCAAGCAATTTTCCATATTAAGTTAGGTTAGTATCTTTACTTAAAAAAAGTAAACTTCACTATGAAAGACTAAGTTCTTGTAAAGTTTAAGGTAAACAAGTCTGCTATAGGAAATAAGTTACTTATAGAGTTTGTTATCAACTACAGAAGATATACTTGAGATTAGACTTCAATATATAATAGTATAACTTAAATCTAAGTGAGTAGACAAAAGATAACTCTTATATTAAGTAATATAGAAGAACTAGATAGAGTTTTCAGTACAAACTAGTTTTCTTTATATACTATAGACTATGGTCTATGTATACACTACAACTATCCTATTCTAAAGTCTATATACTATTCACAAGGTTAGCATACTATATATTATAACACAAGAGAACTTGATAAAGTTTCTATTACAAAGTAGTTTACTTTATATAATATTTTACCAAGTTACCTGACTGTGTGACAGTAACAGTGACATGTATAACATTATTTGTTCCAGAACCTTCCATAATCTTCTCTATGTCATGTGATCATATGACTGTTGTGATTGTAATGTCATGCTAAGACTCTAACTTTAAGTTAAAAATAAAATAAAATAAGAAAGAAATGTAACTGGTGGACAAGTTTACTAAAAGGTAAGAAATATGTTTGTTATGATCAATACCTCATAAATGTAACATAGACTAGGGTCAAGAGTAATAATGACATAATTAGCTGTACTACAATAATCTTAGTCAGCACCTCATGTAGCAGGTACTATATCCTTACTTTATTCTTATGTTTTATGACTTATTT
>Ga0157368_1000236_pt1 | contig 26597 bp, 32 predicted proteins | sample AttbisABBM3_FD_113146 | JGI IMG/M metagenome (GOLD analysis project Ga0157368, IMG submission 113146) | Fungus gardens microbial communities from leaf cutter ant in Botucatu, State of São Paulo, Brazil - Atta bisphaerica ABBM3 | ecosystem: Host-associated > Fungi > Mycelium > Unclassified ... | reverse complement strand
ATGACGATCTAGTCTTCCCATATACCATACCCAGTAAAGGACCCGTTGAAGATCTATCCCTCATCGAGTGAGCCTGGACATACTAGTCCTTATTATATATAGAGAGTTGTAAACATTGAGCGATGCAGTATTCAATCGTCCTCACTACGTTGGATCGGCTTCAGCGCCGATGTGTGGGATCGTGGCCGCTGGCACACAGGTCAAACTGAATCGGATATATTTTTTAGCCCGATTGCCACAAAGGTCCCGGTCCCGTCATTCGCCCTCCAATATCATCAAGTGGATCCTGGCACTTTGTCAGGAGTACACATTTCAAATCACCATAGACGTCAATGGTTTAAAATCTCAAGGTTTCCCAGGCTGGTAAGGATTCATGAGCCGCATCTGGTATCCTAAATGCTAACAACACAGTCACAGTCCCACAGAATTTGAAGCCTTATTCGTCATGAAACGTGAAGGGCAGGTCTCAGAACCAGTCCTAGATCAGCAAGCCTTGCCCTCCACACCGCCTATCAATGCCCGGGCGTCCAAGTCTACTCTAGTTGTATTCAGGTTGAGGTCACTGGGTCTGGTTCTTCTTTCCCTACTCCGTTCGTTCGTTTCCCTAGTGCACATATAGGTAGCACGTCAGGCATCGTTTATGATGTCTACACGAGTTCACATGAGTCGTGATTTGACTCGTTCCTAGATACTAGTGTGGATTTTCATTGCCTAAACTTCGCATCGCTAATTGCCAGGCTTATCCCACCCCAGGACCCGCAGTGTACGTCAGTCTCATCAAATGGACATGAATGTGGCACGGCTAATGGCCTTTTCTCCTTTAAGTTGGACTGGCGGAAATTAAAAAAACCTCCTTCTCGACTGGCGTGTAACTGAGTGGGAAATACACGATTACATGATCTAATCCAAGAAGGAAAGAGCTCCCTTTTCATAGCCATAACTAAGTATAATGAATATCCGATGATTCCTGCTTCTACTTGAGCCTCATGTAACACCGGTCATCATACGTTATCAACATCCCCGAGGCAACTACAATACATTCCACAAACCATTACGAAACTCAAAGAAATAGGTGGAAGGGTGGGCTAATATGTGAACAGCTATTCAGACAGCATAAAATCGGAGCCCACATCTCACATAATCTAGAAAGCCTCTATAACTTAGCATGATGTAAAATGTATTGAGAAGCCTTCTCAGATTTAATCTTGTCCACATCGGTCATAGTCACGGGTTTGCACTCGCATGCATGATTGTAACCCAACCTGTAATGGAGCAAGTGCCAGGGGAGGAGAAGGATTGATCAGTATGTCGGAGAAACATTACGGCAATGAAACAAAGAACGAGGAAACGGATGAACACAAAGAGTTACTATAGTAACACCAAAGTCATGTAAGAGACGAAATCTCGAATGTTACATACCTTGTTCGTCCATCAGGTCCACCAGACTTATAGAACTCGGGTCGACGGAGTAAAGAAACAACAACAGCACCACCTAAACCAACATTATGGACAAGACCATATTTGCCACGAGGATCGGGAATATCGAACAGTCCTGGAGCTTGCATTGGCCCAGCCCAGTTGCGAAGTTGCATCACAATGTAGAAGTGCATGCCAAGACCTGTTGCACCAAGCGGGTGGCCCTTGGCTTCAAGACCACCGCTAGGGTTCACTACATATTTTCCACCGTACTAGATTGGCGAGCAAGGTGCACATGAGCGGTGAGATATGGAGGGACTCGCGATCAGTGGGAATGAACATACAGTGTTATCTCCGCGTTCGACAAATTTACAAGCTTCATCTTCTTTGCAAAGGCCAAGAGCAGGATACGTGATCAACTAGAGGTTGAAAAAAAACGTCAATATAAATCTGAATGAGTTCTAGAGTATGTATGTACTTCGTTTGCGGCAAAGCAATCGTGAAGTTCAACAACACCAACTTGATCTCTTCCCTCACCTGGAGCAAAGCCGGCATCCTCAAATACCTTATTGGCACATGTTTTGGACATTTCGTAACCCACCACAGCCATGGGGCTACGGTCTTCAAAAGTGGCAGGACCGTCAGTCGTCAAGTGCATAGCGACGACCTCAATTGCTTGATTCTCAAGGCCATGTTTGTGGACAAAATCCTCAGAAGCAACTATGCATGAAGCAGCACCATCCTTAAGAAAAGAAAAATAGTTCCTGATGAGGCTTGATTCTGTGGTAAGGAAAAGAGACACAGACAGATGTAGGGCTGCACATGAACTTGGTGAGCTGTGTAGTGACTTTAGGGGCAGCCTTGACCTGCTCAACACTCCAGCCATCTCGGAATTGAGAATACGGGTTGTTAATGGAGTGTTTATGGTTCTTCGAAGCTAGACCATATTCATCGTCAGCCAGATGAGGATAGGATTTTTTTTATTACTCACCAATCATAGCTAAATGGTCAACACCACCACCGTACTTGGTGAAATATTCCTTTGCTCCATTATCAAACATTCGTGGTGCACCAGGACCATGATTAGCACCAAATTCCTCTTCCAGCTCAAATGAACGAGCACCGATGAGAACTGTGGGAGATGGACGATCGGGGAAGTTGGTGCCGAGACTACCAGGATTCATTCGTTCGAATCCGAGTGCGAGGGCACATTCAGTTTGACCATATTTAACTGCACAATTAGCTTGAAACAACGCAGCAGAGCCAGTTGAACAGTTGTTGTTCACGTTAACAATCGGGATATGTGTGAGCCCGAGGTTGTATAGTGAACGCTTGGATCACGGTGTACCAATTTCGTATCAATTTCGCTCAAGGAGAGAAAGACAACATACTTGACCAGCTGTGGAGTCGCCATAGCAGTAGCCCACAAACGCGGCTTCAATGGAATCGTATGTAATGCCTTCGCCAGGGTGAATATAGGCGGAACAGAAGTTTGATTGAACATACCGGCATCGAGCAGCGCCTTCGTGGCTGCCTCTAAACCCATCTGCATATTTCCTGTCAGGCATCTGTTCATTCATTATGGCGTTGCAGTAACGTACATCTTCTGTAGTCCTTTTTCCTCGGGGCTATAGAGATACGGGAGGACATTCATATAAGTTCAAGCGCCCTTATTATTTAACTGACCTTGATGAATTGCGTACATCCAGCACCAACTAAGAATGTTCGTCGTGGACCAGTCATGTCAAAGTCAATGCGCTCGTGAACTGTGGATCGAAGGAAATGTGGAGTAATCAAGTGGATGTGAATATTGCTCGGTTAGACGGATGTATCGTTTCCTGAGTATCATCTGACGGTTTTCACACCAAGATCAAATGCTCGTTTATCCATCGAGCACAATGTACACAGAAATTATCCATAGAATAAGTACTCTATCAGCGCCTGTACAACTGTGACATTGACGCTGTTTCCGATCAACCTGTACTGCGATCTAATTGTAACAACCTTTGTGTCTGGCCACTTAAACCGGAAGGTCTGACCATTCAAATCCACACGAGAGTTAAACCCAAAAATCCTGAGCAGCTCGTTTGGAGTAAGATAGCGTAATTTTAAAGGGTCTAAAGTCCTGACAGCCTCTAGTCCGTCGGGACGCGCATCGGTGAACTTGTTGAATACAGTAGTAGTCTAGTTGGCCGGCGGAGTTTATCAGTCATTGAATCATGAGGAGAGAAGCAGGCACAGCGGACAAGTGCCAAAACGTACATCGAAGTCCTCGTTCATCTGTATGACTGAACCCGCGCCTTGCACAAGTTGTGTGTAACCTAGATACAAGACTTATTCTTGGCTTTATTTCGGAAATAAGATAGCTGTATTCACCTCGGGTGAAACAGCACGAACGACGGGACGATGGATATATTACATCAAAGAGATGACCCCACTTGAACAGAACCTTGTCGGATATTGAGTAATTCGACGTCTCGTTGGGACTGTCAAGGTAAGAGCTGAGACTGGGAATAGACGGGAGATGTTTTAAATCTACGGTCGATTCAGAGTCTGGCTTGATATCAAAGCGATCGTCAATCCAATCTTTGCCTTGACCTGGTATATGTCGCCAAATGCGGTCAATATCTTCTCCAGCAGTATGGGCGAACCGTAAAGGTCCCTTTTTGGCCAAGAAATAATACCGCAACCTCGAATTTGGGACGCCGAACTGGAGTGGAGTCAACAGTAATTCGAGAGTGCTGTATCCAAGCGACCGCATGACGGATACAAGCGTCTGTCGAGTGATCGAAGTCTTGCCAAAGAGATTAGCAAGCAGGCTTCAGGCTATGATGTCTCGGACGAAACAAGGAGGGACAAAATACCTCAAAGCCGGCGACATTCTCGACAAGGAGCCTTCCAGGCAAGGCATTGATCTCTTTGAGTTTGGGCAGTACTTGCTGCACAAGATAGAGAAAGGATTTAGCGCGAGGGTCAGCAGCGCCCTTTGCATTTGGATTGAGAACCGTATAAGGCTGACATGCTGGAGAAAGAAGCCAGAGATCCGCGTTGTAGGCGGCGAGTTGCTCTGCCGAGAGCCTAGAGATGTCGACCTGAGAGCAAAGCAATACACGGGTATTAGGGCAAATATGTATACGCCACAGAAAAGCCAAGAGATCTGGAAACCTTTTGTATGATGTTGGGCGGGTGGTTGATGCGATAGACTTGACAGGCTACTGGATCCCAGTCGAACGCTCGGACAACGACACCATCGGCAGAGCTGCGCCGCAACGCCACATGCAGACCACCTAGTTGAAATCAGTGGTCAAATTTTTTTGTGTGTTTATTTCGAACGAGCACACCTATACCGGCGTAAAACTCGAGTGCACGGACAGCCATTTATATTATATTATATTATTATTATTGCACACCTGACAAGAAAAAACTAATGGAGCTTACATAACCATTAAAGTGCCGATCTCAACACTCGGACAGGCCCTTCTTGCTGCTCTCCGCACACACAGTGTTTGATATTCCCTTGCGATACCTGATTTTCTTTTTTTCTTACCTCGGTTGAGAAAAATCATTTGTTCTGATGTCGACACCAGGCACACAAGTTCATCATGGATATGAGGGTGCAGTAAATTTGCAGGTTCCCAATCTGGTGCCCTTGCCACCTTCGCCCTCATATCTCCCCCATCCTCCTATCTCTTTCTCTTCTTGTTATCACCCAGCGCTTCCTGATATGACCTCATTGCCTTCCGTCCCACGGTGCGCACGCTCCTCCTCCTTTTGTTGACTTTCCATACTTGAACTGGTAACTAGGATGGATGCCCAACAGCCCAAAGGCCCTTTGCCTGTTCCTCATCCATGGCCTTTTTCTCATCTTCCGACTCCTCAGAGGTCGGTCCCAATCCATACCTTTTTACCCCGGATTTTCAAGGCCTCGGCGCTCATTTGTGAGCACTCTAGTCCTAACAATCTTGCCCGCTATGTTGGAGACCATACCCCGCAATCTCCGCTCCATGACCTGTATGTCATCCCGAACCTATCTCCAAACACACTTTCAATCCCCCCCCCTTCTTAGACAGCAACCGTCTGACGAAGCCATCATTTCGTCCTCTTATCAAAGACCAACGGCCTCAAGCAGGTTAGACGCTCAGACCCTGTGTCAAGGTTTATTAATAAACCCCTCCTAGATCTGCTGAGGAAACTCCCACGAAGAGCAACGGTTCGAGACAATGCATGACACCTGAGTCAAGGTCGGTTCCACGTTCAATATATCTAGAATCAGATGTTCAAAATTAAACACTAGTCCATCTTATGTTCCACAAACAATTTCCTCACTTCGCACGGATTTTGCCACGCCTTCTGCTATTCGGTATGGTTTTTATTATTTTTATTATCGGATCACCAGCTCTTATCCGGACCTTGTCTCTTTCCTTTCATAGGAATAGCTCCGTTGATACACCCAGTGTATTGACTCCGAAGAACTTTCACGTCTCGTACGCTTGCAATCTCATCTCCCCCTGAATTCCTTCAATTGACATCGACCTTTTCGCTCTCTAGGTCTACTGCCCTCAACCTCGCTACCCTGGCACCCTCCCCCCATATCTCCTCACCAGTCTCTGCTGCATCCGAAAATGCTTCCTGCCTCTCTTCTCCTTTCGTTGCCAAGCTCTCCATGGCTGAAAGATGTGTTAAAACGAAACAGATACTCTCCGTTTCTGTGACTCCTATCCCTATGGACGTCGATGATATTTTTTCCAGTCCCTTGACTGGTGCAGCCGCTCGTTCTCGATTCACAACCAGAGACTTCATGAACAGTTCCCTGCTTTCTGCTTCGCCACCGCAACCGGTCTCTACTTCGTCTGCCGGTGGAGAGTTGGACCAGATCCGACAAGCGCTCATTCAGGACCATCTCGCTCAGGTTCGGGAAGCCGAGAACCGAAGACCTGATTATCTAAAGAGAACTAAAAGGCCGATATCCGATGTCCACTCAACTCTTATCGAAGGGCGGGATCGAGGCTTCGCTGTCGGGATCACCGAGAGTCCGAAAAAAGGCAGGAGGCTTAAGTTATACCAGGGGACTTCAGAGGAGGGCTTTGAGGAGAATTTAATGGCGGGTGGTTATGGCTGTTATGTGAGTACTTATCTGATTTCGTAATAACATAATCTCAGCTCTATTTCACTGCTGTAGAGGATCAATGATTTGGTTCGCCAATCCCAACCCATATCGCTAATTGGCTCGAATATCACTAGAAGATCAAACGTGGCAGATATCCTTGTCCAGCGTGTAGAGGCCCTACCCACGGAAAAGGAGCTGAAGAAACGTAAACGGCTCGAGGCATTCCACACAAACTGTAGACGCCGGTCAAAGCTCACTCCCATTGATATTCGAGGTAGGGGTCGAATGCTCTTAGAATTGCCAAAAGAAGGCAAGGCAACGATTGCTGGGAACAAAAGAAAGCGGCGGAGCACTGACATGGCACCTGGTGGAGATAAAACATTGGATCAAGGTGAAGAGCTCGATGCGCCCAACTGGCCGGACGATGAGTTCCCCTGGAAAATTCGTAAGCAAGAACTTAGTGAAGCGGAGAAGGTGCTCGAGGATGAGCGGCTAAAGTGGATTGAGAATTTTTTGGATCGAGATACAGATGATGAAGATGACGACGAAGAAGGATTCAAGAGGATTGGTGCAAGTGACGACGAAATTTTTCCTTCGGCCAAATGGGGTCATGTCTATGAACATAATGCTGATAAATCGATGCCTGTGCGAATGGGACGCGGCAAGATGGTTCCACTGCTCACCCATCCTCTCGATTCACGTAGAGCGTACGCAAAGAAGAGCGTCTTTCCCAGTGATCCCTCTGATGCTCGTGCGGCTCTGCTAGCTAAGAAGAACGTTCGTGCGCTTGCATATCGGAATCAGCGGAGACAGCAGGAGATGGCCGTGAAGGATGAAGGTGAAGACATCGTCATTTGTGTTTGTCATGGAAAAGACGACGGAAGAGAGCTTGTGCAATGTGATGGCTGCCAGACATGGTATCACTTGCAATGTATTGGTATCCGTAGCATCGCCGAGTTGGGGCGTGAAGAAGACGCTTGGTTTTGCAGAAACTGTGTGACAAGGTCTCCATCTCCAGAACGAGACTCTCATCTTGTGGTCTACCAAGAACCAACATTTGTACCCACCGATGACGCACCTCGAGTTCGGCGAAATCAAGACCCGACGCTCTATCAGCCTCTCTATAATTCACCCTTATGGAACCCTCCACGAATACCCAAAACTCCAACGCGAGGAGGGCGATACCCAGATTTTGACTTGTCGTCTTCATCTGATTCGACAAGGCTCCCATCAACTCCCCAGAATTCATCTCATGACATCAGGCCCTACAACACACCTGGTTCATTTGAATATCATCCTTCAACGTCCAACGATGATCCGCCATTTGATCCTAACTCGACGCCATCGCGGGGAATCAAGTTTGGGGCGTTCGCAACGCCGAAATCGAACCCATGGTCGATTCGCGCTGGTGGTTTGTTCCATACTCCATCGAGGCACCATACCCGCGGGTCGTTTGGCCGAAGCTTCGGGAGTCTAGAAGATATGGGTGGATCTTTTGGTACTTCTGATGGTCTGACTCGATATCCTAATGTAGAGGACTCGCCTATACGCCGCAGTGCTGGAAGAGAAGGGTTTAAAGCGAGGAAGGTCACTGAGTCGCCATTGCAGACCAGGCCGTTGAGGATTTGGGAGACTTGATGGATTATATCTAGTAACGCATGATGGAATAAATACTGACGCGTTTATCTTCTCTTTCGACACATGTTTGAATAGATTGTAAAGCTTGCGTAAACTGCTATTGAATTCATTTGTGATCGTGACGCGACGCGTCTGGTCATGTAACAATCTATCTATCTACTCTTTCTGTGATGGACTGTTCTCAACTATCATACACTGATCGCCTGCGGCTCATAGTCGTATGATCTCGTTCTTCTTGTCTGCTCGTATTGATGGCTCGCTCTTAGGCGATATCTATTCTCAGGTCTAAACCAAAGAACTCCTCTGTATCATGTGCGCAGAAATCATCCATTTGATGTTGATCCATATAGCTGAATGAAACTACATGACCAAGCTCATGTGCTTCACCTTTATACGCAATTCCGACCATCTGGACCTGTTCCGCCTGTGGCGGACTATTGCTGGAAGACTTATGCACTGAAGCTCGAGCATGATTTGGAGCAACTCCAGGAAAGATACGATGCTCAGCGAACAGGCAAGTTCATACGTTGTACTTGATTATCGGTATTGATAGTCAATCAAGAACTGTTCACTCTACGCATGAGTCATGATGATGAAGTTCCAGATACCGGGGCCGCTTCATCGATGGTTGTCCTCGCCACCAAGAAAGCCAAGAGTAATAGAAAAACCACGGGTGGCACTGGCATCACGTCGACATCTGGTCATCGAGGCCCACAACCTCCTCTTGATCCTGTTGCTGAGAATTTAATACAAGATCGTAAGTGACGTGCCGTTGTGCAACAACAATTAAGGACTGAATTTCATAGTTTCAGACCCATTTCCGCAAAACAGTCCACTTTTGCTTGCCTTACGGGCATTTGAGAAAGCCATTAGCCATGATGAGAATGAATGTATTCTGCTGGAGGTCTCTTTGCATTCCTTACAAGTTATTTCTCGAATGCTACGCTCTGCCTGGGACCGTCCTGGTGTTGCCAGCCATCTCATCGTTTCTACACTTGGGCGGGTTCTACATCATATCATGACGACTCTCCTCCTTTCAAGAGTTGTCCTGCAAACTGTTGACGTGGCGGAATTTTCTTTTGTCGACAAGATCTTCGACTGTTGGATTGATGATATTTTTGGAGCTGTCATACGCGCATTTCGGGACGTATCGTCGAACTTGATGTCGAATTTGCTAGGCGACACGAGTATGAGGGTTAGAAGAGGGAATAGTGAGGCGAAACCACCGCATGTCGTGGATTCTATAGATGTTCGCCCAGATCTGCTGCGATTGTTCCGAACGCTTGTCGATGGGGTTGGGTTGAGAGTGGACTCGACTAGGACACGATTGGGGATCCGTTTATCAAGCCTCCGAGGCTCGCTGATGTTGAAAGTTGTCGGCGAGTTGGAACGTGTTCTCTTCAGCACGTCATGTGGGGGAGACGACGTTGATGTGTCTGAATGCCCGTACCAAGGAATGAAGCGACGACTGGCAGCCAAGGATACGGTGTGGTATTTGTGTGGTTTGATGCACATTCTGGCCGAGGGTGTTGATACATTCACTGGAAAGGAAAACGGGGGAACATGGTATCTGGACCATGTTCATGACAAGATTCTTTCTGGGCTGTATGACCTTGTCCTGAAATGCCAGGGTGGAGACTTGAATTACTGTTATCAAGATGAAGAAGAAGTATCGGAAATCGTACGCCACGATGACCCGGGGTGTCAACGGGGATTGCCGTGGCCCATAGCCAAGGCAGGATCGATAGGTGAGAGAAGCGATTGTTAGTTGTACCGAAGAGGAGCCATTAACAGAGCCCAGGGCGCATGGACGAGGATGGGTTTAGAATGCTTTTGGGTGTGGTTGAGAGGTATATTATGACCACCTGAATTACAATATCGGGATCTTGGAAGCCATGTGTCCCCGCGGCAACAAGGGACATGTGACGTGTGACACAGGAAGGATTATTCCGACGGGATCTGTATCGGTATATCGGATCCAGATCTTGATCTGTGTAGGTGGCGACACACACACAGATATATATATATAAGCAATACGAACCAACCAACATCAACCAACCCAACAATGGCCCGCCCCAATGAGCATCTTGCTGTTCTCCTGCCCCGTCATCTTTGGAAGGTGTGTTGTGTTGTGCATTGCGTGCTTGTGTATGATCTGCTCACGTGTCCAGCCTGACGCAGGGGCCCGGTACTGCGACAACTTTTACTGCCGGGTTGCGTTTTCGTGGTTTGAGCGTCGCCACCACTGTCGCAAGTGTGGAGGCGTGTTTTGCCACGCCTGTTCACCACGCACTACCACTCTTCTCGATACAACCTCGCTCGGCTTTCTTCTGCCACCCCACAACGTGCCCATTACCACCTACGAATCTCCACAGTCACGTGTCCTCAATGCACGCGTCTGCGACGATTGCTTCGACCAAATCCACGGTCTGCCCACCACTCCTCGCCATCGTCGACTTTCCCATGCCTTGACCCTCCATGATGATGACCATTCCATTGTTTCCTCGTCCTCGTTGTCGTCCTCGTCCTCTCCCGCCTTTTCTACGCCGTGCTCTTCTCCCACCACCACCACTACCACTACCTCCAATATCCCCCCAGCTCTCTCTCGCAAGTCTCACACCGCTCCTGCCTCTCCCATTCCCTCCACCGTACTCTCGCCTCAAAGCCCAAGAAACCATGTCCTCATCGAAAAGTCTTATGGCGAGCTCGATGCTTATCCCCTCCGCAGGTCCAGCGTCCTCTGCAAAGCCACCGGTGGAGGTCGTTGGGAACCCAAGCAGATGACCGTCCTCTCTGGCTATCGCCCCCCAGGTGGCAAGGCCCCCTTTGAGATCGAGCTCGAGCGCGAAGAGCAAGAGGCCAAGATCCGCAGACTCAATCCCGTCGTCAAGGATGGCGATTTTCAGTACCGCTTCCCTCCACAGATCCTCCCAGAGGATAATCTCGACTGGCCATCGCGCGGTGGCCCCATCACCTTCTCCACCTTTTGACGTATTCTTATTGCGTAGATTCTTGTTCATCGTGTACTTGTATATTGTTACCCCCGTTAGGTTCCTCTCTTTCCTCTCTCTCTCTCTCTCTAGTCGCGTTATCTCTGTGTAGATGCTGCTCTCTATTCTATTGGTTTTTTTTTTGTCTTCCATGATCCGTTCTTGGTACGGCTAATTGTCACCCGGTGCTGCTCCTTGGAACTGTTTCAATAATAACAAATGCTTGAACCGAATTTCAATAACCCCCCTAGTGACATCGGCTAATTATGTAGTATGGAGTATCAGATACTCTCTTATTCAATTCATCGGCCGACCTGACCAGGTCGTGCTCCCGATCAACAACCGTATTGTCTCCGGTTTCTCAGAAAAATAGAAAAGGAACAGGGTCCCTACTCCCTCCATGCCTCCAAGAGAGCCTAATCGCTACCCATATGGACCCTCCTTGGTTATATCCCCACTCCCTTGATACATTCTCGTCGGATGTCGGACATATGCAGAAATAAATAAATCTACATTCCGTTCGGTCACATTGTGGCGCGACTGGTACCACATGGATTCCATTCGTGGGCCAATGGTGGAGCAGCTGCAGTGAAAGAACGGTTACTTTTTTGAAGAGGTCGTGTGCGCGTATTATCATTGTGGTCTCAGGAGAGCAAGAGGGGCTTGATCCCAAAGTGAAAATGATGTTTCAGACCTTTCCTTCCCACACGACTATATCAGAGTTCATCAGCTCTGGGAAAGTCATTTTGTCCATCTCAGACCACATCTGAAAGTGAAGTGGCCAAGAGGTCTCTGGCTCATGTCCATTGCCAGAGTCAATGCCACCTGCACCTGCACACAATCATATCAAAAAAAGGAGTGGAAATGATTTGCCCTAGATTAAGTCAACGATCGACCAATCACAGAATGAGCTCCTAAATCTATATCTGGACCTGTCAGTTGCAAGTGAACTAAAAATAAAAACATGGTTGAACCTGAAACTTGAGTATGTCTTGCCATTTACTGAACCTCGCATGTTCCTGACCTACTACTTCTGATAGCGGTAACGTCTAAGAGTGACTCAGAATCCTCGTCAAATGTTCAGAACCCTTCGACAATGAGCTTCTTATTTGAGAGCTTGTAAAGCATTACAGAATGACATTGATTTATGTAAAACGGTTACGGCCCGAAAATTCCGCGGACAAGGTGATAGGTTCATTCGATAGAAAGAAGCTGACTGAGATGTGGAACGTGGAAGGAAGCAGTGAAGAAAAGGTGTCACGGTGAGAGGTAGGTCTATCACTGCTTGTGATAAGTGTTTTATGATATCTCGAGTGATCAATCAAAGTGGGGATCGGATGGCAATATCTCGCTACGATGGTGGTATACAGCTAACCGAGGCGACTTGACCTGAAAAAAGTAGGTTCGTATCAAATGCGATAATCCTCATAGTGTCCGTTTGATGCGGGCAATCGCGATTGGAAAAAGTACACAACTGACAGAGAATGAGGTATACAAGAATCATCACAAGAACGATCAAAGGGATGGATACGCGGACGGCATTGAGACAGTGAGTGACCAGTTGAGAGCGGTGGAAATTCGGATCTTGAGAACCGAGGGTTTTCTGCGATCGGCTAGCAGAGGAGCAGCAGCGCGACATGGTCCTGTTCACTAGGAAGAAAGAGGAATGTGCATGACGTCTAGGCTCCAATCGGAACCTATTGAAAGAAAAGCCTATGCCTATACCGTAAGGTAAAGGAGAAGCCTGGAAGAGAGAGCAGCATGATTCGAACAAGGTGGCAGGCAACGTTGTGAATGGGTTGCCAAAGGCGTGTCTTAGAAGAACTCATTTCGACATTGTGTGGGAAAATGGTATATCGTTGGTGAGCTATTACGCTTTTCAAACTTGACTTGACGGAGTTTTGTCATCGTTCTTATTTGAGGTCATAGGAACGTCATGGGACAAATTCGCAAGGCCTGCGACACGTTTCTAAGAAGAAAAAGGTCAAAATAGTTCGGGTACTGCTGAGCTGCACATAGGAAACATATCAAAGGGCGCTTAAAAAGGCTGCAGACAAACTTGAACAAACAAAGAACGGGACGCGTGACGAACGGGATGCGTGACGTCCTTTAGATTTTTTATGTTTTCACGGACTCTGTTTCCGGTCTCGATATCTTTGCCACTCTCGTCAAAATTGAGCCGACATGTTCAATGGACTAGGTCAATGAGTGCTACCGTACTAGCAACTGAAAGCTCTGCTCCCAATGATCCCCCTCTACGAAGTCAAGGTCGTAGTATGAAACGCCGTCCAAAGCGTCCAGCCATCTCAATTGTCTCACCAAGGAAATGGTGCAGACCTCTGGCTCCTGGTGTTGTTCCCGCATATGACCTGGCTCTTGAGTTGTTGGAAGCGGACAGCACCCAAATCAAATCAGAGGCACAAATTCTACGCGAGAGGATACGAGTTATGGAAGAACAAAGGGTGAATATGACAGCCGAAGAGACAGAGGCTGCTCAAGAGACTGTCAAGAAAATGGATGACGAATTAGAGACGTCGAGGGCAAAGTTGAGGATATTGGAAGTGCAGGCCGAGGTTAATCTTCCGGACGTCCGATGGAGAGTTGCCAATGCAATGCGTAAGTGCAGCATGGCTATATACGATGTATCTGAGCTTTTGTTCAAGCGGATATGAACAAACCGGTTGATCGACATCTCTTGGAACAGAAGTGGCGGAAAGATGGCGACCTGGATCTACTGGTAAATTGACCGTCCTACTGTAATGTAATTGCTACTGAATCAGGTTCGTAGATGGAGCGTATCTACCAAATGCGAGTAGTTCCGGACCTACTTTCTTCGATGCATCCCTCCATTCATGTCCGAATAACTGCCAACACCCTCGGTATGGTATCGGGCAAGGCGAATCAAATCGTTGAACCAGGATCTTTTCTCCTTCCCAGACAGGTGCGTGCTCTTACGCCAGTTGTACTGATCTCTTACTTTTTCTCTCTAATAGACTTTTGCCCCGCCGAAGATCTACGCGAATGTCTTCCATACAGATACACGGCTTTATACACTCATCCTTCTGGATGCAGGTAAGGTTACCGGTGCGAGTGATAAAGCAGCGTACTCAAGTCGAAGTAGATGTTCCTGACGAGGCAAAGGCCTCTTATACTACCTATCTACATTGGATGCAGTGGGTCAAGCTGAATCACGACTTGAAAACTGTCTGATGCCTTGGCAGGCCTAATATCCCCTTGTCTGCCAGTCACACGTCTCGCATTCTTAACTTGAATAATCATACAAAGTACATTCCTCCCCATCCACAGCAAGGGACGAAATATCACCGCTATGTACTGCTCCTACTTCAGCAGCCTCCTCTCGGTGCATCAGAATACTCGTTGAACCTTGAAGCCCGAGCAAAGACAGATGAATCTACTTCTATGCATCTTGACATTCCTGTTGTGTCTAACAAGCAACGTAAGGGGTTCAGTCTTCGAAGTTTCATGCGGGAGTGGAGCTTCGACATGCGTAAAGGTGGAGGTGCCCATATGTGGCGGGAGGTTTGGGATGAGCATGTTTCTGCCATCTATAAGAATATACTTGGTAAGTTGCCATTCTTTCGGTGTCATGCTTGCGGCTGACTCTTATTTGCTGTAGGAACGCCGGAGCCCCGTTACCGTCTCCCCAGGAAGTCAGACCTTGCTCCGAAGCAGTCGAGGAAATATATTAGTTGATTGATCGATGGTATACTCACCCCTTTCTATTTTCTATGCGCAAGTTACCACTCGGGCGTACTTCCAAAAAGTGAATAGACTGATTTAGATTTTTCTGTCAGGGACTTCTCTCCGTGACTTGCGTGCAACATGCAACCTCGTTATGCCGTTTGCCTGCTAGATGGCCCCATACCGACCGACATCGGTTCATCATTTCGTTTCTGGGACGTGTTGTTACGTTACTGCTCTCATCTTATACCGTGTGCACTGAGACCGGTTTGGTATTTGATTTGATTTACTATGAAAACCGTATTATAGTCAAATTGTGCATATGATGACCTGAAATCAGGTACATTCAAGGGAGCATGTTATCATTTTGTTATCATCTTCTTTCATATTTCTTAATCTGTCAATGGTGCTAGCTCTAGTGTGTTTTCGGTGAGTGGTGCTAGTGTGTCCAAGTGACGCCTTGCCTCTCGACGCCCATCAACGTTCAAGGGTTCGAGGTTAATCTTGATTGTTAACCAGCGAAGCCATCAAAATGGTACTTAATTCAAGTCGCTGTTCTTGTACAACTTCGCTAGTTCGAATTTCCCTTGAAAACGATATCTCTTATCTGCCAGACCGCCGATCTCCGAAAGAATACTTGAAATTTTGTTTTCATTCGTCCGGGAGAAGTAGGAGAAATGACATATATGTCATGAGAGAACTGCGCTCTCAATTCCCGATCCATTCGTGCGCATATTTCCCAACGCGGCATGAGGCGAGATCAGCCAAATACACGCTTTGTCATAAGTACCGATGTCTGAGAAAGTCCGGCCCATGCTTTTTCCTGTCCAAGGTCTTAAGCCGACGTCATAGTTCGGTACCGATGAAAAGACGGTGTTGGATATTGATTGTAAAAAAACTGCCTAATCTGGTAATGACTCACAGGCAGTAGGATATGGACATGGACATGAACATGGAGCCATTATTCTGTCAGCGATACTAACGGATGAGGCGATTGTGTGGACAAATTATTGTTACTTGGATTGTTCAGACAGCATATTGAAAGTCGATCAATGTGATGAGGGAGATGCCGAATCTCATCCTGGCTGAGTCTTTCTGGAAGGAGCACAGGTGATAGTGCAAAAAAGGCTTTGCCTCTTTACGGGATCTCAGTTTGACTGATCCGACGACGGAATCGCCTGTAAGTTCATGCAACCGAAATTGGGAGGCTATGCGACATTGAAAAATCTGGGGGTCAATTGAAACCATCGTGTGATTAGGAATTGTTTTGAAGCGGCGGTTGCAAGCCGTTTGATTGTTTTTGCGAAGATTGGCTAATTTAAGGCAAGCAATTTGAATTAAGACATCTAGACGGTAGTTATCGGGGTGGGTCATTCCAAAATGCTCGCTCCTGGTTTGGGAACAGATTAATATTAATGTATCGCATACCAAATTTGGCAAAAATTCTACTTTCCTATCTTCAATGATTAGGAGATAAGGGACTCGACCGGCTACCCGTACTAATTTGGGCCTACTGGCTCTATGCGATTTCTATGTGCCAACTCCAACAAGTCATCGATCCAAGCATATCCTGAGTCCTCAAGGGTACAATGTCATACCAAAGCAAAGCCGCAGTTTAGAAGCCCGAAGCCTGAAAAGCGTAAGGTGGTAGCATTGTACCAAACGTGAGATTATCACTTGAATTTCTTACTGTTCCAGGAATTGGGCCCGCTACAGAGAAGATCAGAAGATCACATTAGGTGCGAGGGCTCCAAGTATGTTATCAATAAATTGGGTCCAATCTTTAGCGAGAGTCAACTGATTGAGGCCAGCTTCGAATGGAGAATAGACGTCGTTAGTGATTCCAACATGCACTCTGCCATAGAATTTCAGAGGGAAAGAGAAATAAGTCAGGACTCTGAGGGAGTCATATTCGGAAGGAAGAATTCCCAAATTATTGTCAAGCTGCGTAACAAACTACGGGCACAACCAAAAAAAACACCCAGCTAACATGGGAAACAAATTGCAATTATGTTCCTTCACTCATGCACAGAGACTGTTTTACATCGTTGCGTTAGGACTCATCTCAGGTGTCGGGTTTTATCATGACAGAGAAGGGAGGTCATCAATGCTTAGTAAGCATTAAACAGTTTACACCAAGGACGACTTCCATTCTATGGCCTTGGCTTCCAACGACAAAGACAAATTTGTACACCAGATAGCTATAAAGCTCTCGCGTCAACTCAATATCATCAACCCAAATGACTTGTTGGCAGAGCGAGTCATAGATATCGCCAAGACGAAGACGGTCGAGGGCTTTGCTGCAGGTGTGTGTTTCGCAGCGGGGTGCTTATTTCAAGCTTATGTGTTAACACAGCTGCGAAATCTTTTGGCAAGTTCAAAGATTCATTTTTGTTGGAATTACATGCCGAGATTTTGTCGCATGAAAAGCAAGTGGAGAATGGCACTGTCCCACAACCTATTCAAGGCATCACTGTAGTCGATAGTGACGTTTTACAGCCGCCACCAGTCCGGCAAGGAGGTCTGCAAAGATTGGATACTGTATGTTAGCTTTTAATTTTCAAAATTCCACGACTCAATTATCTCTAGCGCCATACGTTCAGAAAACCCTCAAAACCGCTTGAACCTCCAACTCCTCGGGCTTCAGTACTGGGTCTAGATAGACTGGCGAAGGAGAAGAGAGCTGAGCAGGCTCTAGAGAATAGAGGAGAAGAGAGCCGTAAACGTCCAAGGACAGACCGTGACGACGAGCCTGTATTCAAGGGTGAGGATCATTGGTCATATACCAGCGATCTGATTAACTGGGAGTCTAGTCCCTTTTCTTCCCGCCTCCAGATCAACTACACGCCATCGAGGTGAAGAAACGCCATCTCATCCGGGAGGCATCTCTGAAACCGCCAGGAAGCGTTTGGAGGAGCACAGAAGGTACAGGGAAAAGCAACGAGGTATACCTCCAGTCTTGATCCGGAATTTGATCACTTATCTCTGGCATAGAGGGTATAACTGCAGTCAATGAGCAGCGGAATGTTGGTTCTCGAGGTTTGGGTGAATTTCAGCGTCGCTCAAATCGAGACAGAGATAGAGATAGAGGTGCGGTTGGAAGGAGAGACAGATATGGCCAAGGCCGGAGAGGAATGGTCTGGGATGCGATACCACAATCTGTCCGTGAGGCACCAAGTACGCGTATGCCAAACGTCGCATGGGATTCTACTCCTCGAGATGCGAGAGGACAGGATGGATCAGGATGGAGTGTGGCAAGAAACAGGCGGTGGGATGCACCAACACCTCGCGCTGGAAGCGATAATGATAGCCCGGAAGGAGAAGGTGGTGCAGCAGTCGATATCAGGGAGTGGGAAGAGGAGCAAATGAAGTTGGATCGTGATTGGTACACTGGCGCAGAGGAAGGTACTCTTGCTGGTGATGAGGAGCATAATCCTCTTGCGCAATACGAAGATTTGAACATCCTCAAACAAGCAGAGATTGCAACTAAGCAGACAGTCAGTGTATGGCATCTTGATGATTACCTCGTGTTCACCCTCCTATAGAAGAAGATTTCGGCAAGACAAGCACAATATGTTGGTGGATTTTCTTTAGTTATATCATCAAGTCCAATTATGTCATGTTTCGCAGAACGCTGACAACGATCTATGGGAAGCTAATCGCATGGTTACATCTGGTGTCGCCACTCGCAAAGCTATGGACCTAGACCTTGAGGACGAGTCAGAGTCAACTGTACATGTCATGGTTCATGACCTGAAGCCGCCTTTCCTTGACGGCCGTACCGTATACACCAAACAATTAGATCCCATCAACCCAACGCGAGACCCTACTAGCGACATGGCTGTTTTCTCTAAGAAAGGCAGTGCTTTAGTGAAAGAGAAACGTGAACAAGCCGAACGGGCTAAAGCAGCAGCTAAGCTCGCGGCACTCGGCGGAACTTCATTGGGTAACATCATGGGTGTTAAGGACGAGGAAGCTGAAGCTGAAGGTGTGCACTTCTACTACTAACATTGTCTTATTTCGCCAGATTGGACATTCATATAGTATGTTATTTGTCTTGGTTACTGCAGCCGAAGCAGAGAGAAACGAACAGGAGGCAAAGGCAAAAGGGGAGAAGGAGAAGTATAGGGGTGATTCCAAGTTCGCGGAACATTTGAAGAGTTCAAGTGGAGTTAGTGCTTTTGCGAAGAGTAGGACACTCAAGGAGCAAAGAGAGTATCTACCCGCTTTTGCGTGTCGTGAAGAACTTATGAAAGTTATTCGAGAGAATCAAGGTGCAGGTTTTATGCTTTTAATTCTGAACATATCTCTCATTGACTATTCAGTTACTATCATCGTGGGTGAAACTGGCTCAGGAAAGACGACACAACTTGCACAATTCTTTTATGAGGATGGATTTTGCAGTTTTGGTATTGTGGGATGCACTCAGCCTCGTCGTGTTGCTGCTATGTCCGTCGCAAAACGTGTCAGCGAAGAGATGGAGGTAATGTGTTTTTAAGATCGATGAGTGGCAGCACTCAATATCGTCCTTAGTGTAAACTTGGTGGGACCGTGGGTTACGCCATTCGTTTCGAAGATTGCACCTCTGCGGAGACCAAGATTAAGTGTAAGTAACATTTCCTTTCAATTCATGATCTCGTCTAAATATCAATTTTTATTTGAACAATCTCTAGACATGACTGATGGTGTTCTACTTAGAGAGTCACTCAATGAGGGAGACCTGGATCGGTATAGCATCATCATTCTTGATGAAGCTCACGAGCGATCTCTGAGTACCGATGTATTGATGGGTTTACTTAGGAAGAGTGCGCATCCATTCAGTCTGATGAAACCTGACCGATATTCTAATTCGCCTCGGCTTTAACAGTTCTATCACGGAGAAGAGATTTGAAGCTTATCGTGACTTCTGCTACTATGAATGCCGAGAAGGTAGGCTTTTATCCTATGCGCTTGCTCCGACATGCCTTCTCTCTTGGCTCTTTTCGCTGCCTCTTGGTTTAAAGAGCTTGACTGGATTGAGTTGCTTACACTGACGTTTAAATCTTCCAATATTAGTTCTCAGCGTTTTACGGAAATGCACCGTGCTATACGATTCCTGGACGAACTTTCCCAGTCGAGATTTTTCATTCGAAGTCACCTTGTGAAGATTATGTCGATAGTGCTGTCAAGCAGGTGTTGCAGATACATTTGTCCTTGCCCCCTGGAGATATCCTGGTTTTCATGACAGGACAGGAAGATATCGAGATTACCTGTCAGGTTGTGGAAGGTGAGAAAGCGAGTGATTGGGGTATTGAACGTTCGGAAGATGCTGAATAGGGTATTTGCAGAGCGACTGTCACAGTTGGATGACCCTGCGCCGCTGGCAGTGTTACCTATATATTCACAGATGCCGGCGGATTTACAGGCGCGGATTTTTGAGCCGACAGCAGATGGGAGGAGGAAAGTCATTGTAGCAACGAATATCGCAGAGACGTCGTTGACTGGTGGGTGGTCTTGTTCTACTTGAGTGAGTTGACTGATTGATCCGGTTTAGTTGATGGTATTCTCTATGTCGTTGATGCTGGATATTCCAAATTGAAGGTGTATAACCCAAAGGTTGGCATGGATGCTTTGCAGATCACACCTATTAGTCAGGCGAATGCCGGCCAGAGGACTGGTCGCGCTGGACGCACCGGTAGTGGGTGAGTTATTCTTGTCCTTATGGTGGCGTTTCAGTATCGATTGGCTATGTTCAGTTTCTGTTACCGCCTGTACACTGAAATGGCGTACCGGAACGAGATGTTCGAGAACACTATACCAGAGATTCAGAGGACGAATCTTGCCAATACGGTGCTACTCCTGAAATCACTGGGCGTCAAGAATCTGCTCGAATTTGACTTTATGGACCCTCCGCCTCAGGTAAACTTCTCTCCACTTGTCCGAGTGGATCTAATCATATTTCAGGCCAACATACTCAACTCTATGTATCAGCTCTGGGTCCTCGGAGCACTCGATAACGTCGGGGACTTGACTCCTGTCGGTAGGAAGATGTCAGAATTCCCAATGGAGCCGTCGATGGCGAAGATGCTTATAGTTTCTGTGGATTATAATTGTTCGTCGGAAATGTTGACAATTGTGTCTATGCTTTCCGTACCTAGTGTGTTTTATAGACCGAAAGAGAGGATGGAAGAGGCAGACGCTGCGAGGGAGAAGTTTAATGTCCCGGAAAGCGATCATCTGACGTTGCTGAATGTGTTTAATCAGTGGAAGAGTCATGGGTTAGTTCGAATCCTTTTGTGCTAGGGGAAACATTAATGATGAATGGCTTTCCTTGTAGGTATCGAGATGATTGGGCAATGCGACATTTCTTGCATCCGAAATTATTGAGAAAGGCTCGGGAGGTGAGAGCACAGCTGGAGGATATTATGAAATTCCAGAAGATGGACATGATTTCTTCCGGAACGGACTACGATGTCATTCGGTGAGTTTGCTAGGCGAAAAGTGGATAAGCTGAACATAGATTTGGATTGTAGGAAAGCAATCACGGCGGGATATTTCCATCAGGCAGCGAGAGTGAAAGGTATTGGGGAGTTTGTAAATATTCGATCTGGACTTCCAACGCATTTGCATCCCACGAGTGCTCTCTACGGACTGGGATGTAAGTGTTGTTTTAGGGTTCTTAATAAGGCACTGGTTTACTGACATATCTCTGTAGATACCCCATCCTATGTCATCTATCATGAGTTGATCCTGACATCGAAAGAATACATGACGCAGGTGACAGCTATTGATCCGTATTGGCTCGGTAAGTCGGCCTTGAGCATTATTTGCTGGGGAATCAACAATAATGTGATACAGCGGAGCTTGGTTCCGTCTTTTATTCCGTCAAGGAGAAGAATTTCGATGAAAGGGGGAATAGGAGACAAGCTGATCGTGAGTTTTCAAAAAGGGTCGAGCTAGAGCAGGAGATGGCTCGGCAACGGGAGGAGTGAGTTGTATCCTAAAATCAACTTTGAGATTTCTCATGATAATGGATAGAAGGATCAAGAAAGCAGAGGAGAAGTCAGAGGAATTGAGAAGTTCAAGTAGTTTAAGGGTCGTTGTGCCTGGTACACCGCGACACATGGGTATAGGGGCAGGTACACGGATCACTGCCACACCAAGGCGAAGAGGAGGAATCTAATCTGAAATAAGGGTGATAGTTATGTAACGTAGTTTTGAGAGGAGTGTAACTCGACTTGTCTACTGAAATGTTTGTTGTCCTTTAATGCGTTTCATCTGCCATGACTACTACTACATTCTCTGTGGAACAGGCACCGCCGGCCGCATTCAGATTCCAGCATTCGTCTCCACTTGAGGCTCTTGTTCGTCGCACATCTGCCAAGCGAGCGAGGGCAGTCGTCCGGTCTACTGCCTCTTCACAGCAGTACCCTTTATCTCTCATTGATGAATACGCAGCACCACAAATCATTTCTCCACAAGACGAACGAGACATAAACGTCAGGCCGTCTGGAGGTTACGCGACGAGTGAAATACTTCAAGTTCTTCCCAATAGGCCGTTTGCACATCAACAGCCTGTCTCTCCTCTCCTTCATAGCCATTTTGCGCGTAATCCGACAACGTCTGTTTCAGTGGTGGGCTCTTACTCAGATCTGAGGTCGTCAATGGACCCGAGAAATGTGTATCCTGAGTTGGAATTTCGGAATTACTCCCAAGTCAATTCCCTTGTGCAGGCTGCTCCTCAAGGTTCCCAGCGGCCTGGAGCACGTCCTGAAGATTACTCTCTTAACAGAGCTCGTACGACATCACCCAAAATGCCCGGAATCCCCACGGCGGTACCAACAATTGTGGTTTCATCACCAGATGTAGGTGCTGGTAACGGTGGTCGAGCCGGACGATTGACCGTAGTCAATCGGATCACACCAAACTTTTCAAGACCAGTGCGTCCGTCGTCTCAATCGGAGCAATACACTACTACCTTACAACAAATGGTGGCACTGCCTCACAAAAGCCGAGTACTTGAGAAGAATACGCACTGCACTGCTTCTCCTTCAGAGCAACACACATACTCACAACAACAGATGAAGTTCCTCCGTAGATCCAAGTCCCCAACTCTCGGCACTCCAGCATCTCCTGACAATCCGTATCTCGGTACACTCGCTATCCATGTACAACAGGCACAGCCCATGAGTCCCACATCAGCAGATGATATATTACCGAGACCCTATGCTGAGCAATCAACAACGACATCTATCCAACCGTGCCAATCAAATAGGTATAGAGGCACCAGTTCTGGTACTAGTGGTTTACAAACGCCACCATCTGGTCGGCAACCTTTTCCGTCGTCTTCGCCACCCACCGATGAGAAAGTAGCTGGATTACCTCCCATTGCTCTCCCTCGATATCCTCCTGTGGGAGGTGATTATTCGGATTATTCCTACTATCATTTCGAGGATGCGGCACCTTCCCCTGCGAATTCTGAGCCACCTCCAAGAGCTTCACCTACTCCGCAGCAGCCCTCCAACGCACATCTACAACCCTCTTTCTCTCAGAGTCTTCCTCAACAGCCGCAACGCTCTTCTGGCCTAAACAATAACCTTGGAAAGTCATCCCCTCTTGTTGGGAATTCTACTACTTCCGGAAATAACTCGACTTCGACGCCACAAGATTTTTTACAGCTAGGAATTCAGAATCATGAAGCAAACAGGCTGAGGGAATCGGCTATGTATTTTGAGAAGAGTGCGAAAGAGAATGGAGGGTGCGGTGGAGGGATGCTGATGTGGGGATTGACATTAAGACACGGATGGGGATGCGAGAAAAATGAAAAAGTTGGGTTCAAGTGGCTAAGCAAGGCTGCAGAGAGTGCGGTTGCGGATCTGGAGACCACAAAAAGTTCGAACAGGAAGGATACACAGATCGTTAAAGAGGAGCTTGTGCTGGCGATATATGAGGTTGGACAGTGCTTTTTCCATGGCTGGGGCACCAATAAAGACCAAAAGATGGCTGTAGTATGTTTTCATCTCGCTTGTATTCAGGGTTCAGTTCGGACTTAGTATTTCCTGCAGAACTATTATGCAGCTGCGGCACGTTTAGGAGATCCAGATGCCCAAAATGATCTTGCATTTTGCCTCACAAATGGGAAAGGATGCAAGAAAGACCGTAAAGAGGCGGCAAAGTGGTATCGCGCTGCAGTATGTGAATATCCGGCTTTTCATTCTTCCACTTGCGACACTTATTCTACAGGTTGCGCAAGGTGCAAGCGACGTTGGCCTCGCGTGGATCTATAAGGAGAAGTTCATGTGATTTCTTTTCAGTCTCTTCCTTTCCAAGTTTCTCCTATTTTTGACTTCGTTCAGCCCCCTCCGCACGGTTTCTTCCTATTTTGGAACATGTTTTTTTACTCATAGTATACCCCACCTCCAACCCCAGCAGTAGGCATGTAATAGCATCCTAGTACTTGAATTGTGCAATCCCTATTTTAGGTACATGATTGTAAATACTCGTGCGTTTCCATAGGACATGAGGGTTGCGAAACATGAAAAATTTATCAGAAAGAACCATACCAAAGACTTATCTAGAAAAACCAGTGGTCTAGGACAAAATGATCTTGATATGCTGTCCCCCACCTCAAAAGTTCATTATCTTGATAAACCATTTGGATTATTAGATACATCAGGAAGACTCCCTTGCATCTGAAAGACTGGTTTGTCCTATAGAATAGCTCATAACCAAACAATATGTAGCTGTTAAGAGTGCTTTTGGCCCCCTCATAATAGTAGAGTCAGTGGTAAGCAGACATGGTGTTGGGGAGCAAGTGACCGAGCGAGATACAAGAAATGCAGGCTACTACTAATTCCGGACTAATCGATGAACAGTAATTTTGGAATTCGCAAACAGTTGCGAGTCAGGTCGCTTAGGTCATCCTCTTGGACCATGGATACCTATAGTGCCATACATGTTTGTATCCCTCAGTTCTCATGCCACTTCGAGTGACTGATATGAACATTCTTTTAGATATATTCACACATTAAGCACACATTAAGCTAACATCTTACATTAAGCTAACATCTTCATGTAGCTTACTGTTTCTTACAGGTACTAAATACACTTAGTTTTTGTGCTACTTCGAGTGACTGGGCTTATTGTTTCTCACAATTTTTGAGTCTACTATTGTCACACATTGCCACTCAAGCCTTTTGAAACCCCTTTCTCCTACTCGTCAAAACCATTCATAACTTGTGGAAACTATTACAATGTTAGTCTAGATATACTGCTACTTATATTAGGAATAGTTTGGTGGAAACCTCTTGAAGATATGTCATATATCTAAGATTTGTAATTGATAATATGTGTTATAAAATCATCTCATGGCTTATAAGCTAGTTGGTCAATAGGCATGATTCGATGTGCAGCATAAGGTAGATGAGCACAGACTACAAAGAGGAGCATACATGTAGCAGTAGAACACTACTCTTATTACTAATAGTAGTCTTATCTGGTCACTAATAGACCTTACCTCTCCGAACACCAGGCTGTATAGTTTTGTAACAATCTGTTATGAAACCTCCATGAACTAGTGTTTGGAAAAAGTAAGGTTTATTAGTGACCAGACTAAGACTAAAGAACATGATGTTTCCTTCTAGTAATTCACTCCCATTTGTAACTCTCTTCTATAATTCATCATCAATGTTAAAGCCTTGGTTGTTGTGTGTTTTACTATTGATTGCCAACTCTACTATTGCTAACTACTCTGGCTAATTCTTTTGTCTATGATTTATGAAGAATTAGAAATATTTTTCCAACTCCTGATTCATTCTCTCCATCTGGCTATCTGTTTAGGGATGAAAAGCTGTTGACAATTTAGTTTTAATGCCAAGCATCTTATTTAACTCCTTAGTCAGATCTACTACAAACTAAGATTATACTTTCTGGGAGACTACACAAATTTTTTACATATTATCTCTAAACAACTATGCCAGTTCTTCTGCTAATATCCCCTCTGTTATTGCTACAAAGTATACCATTTTAGACAGCTTATTATATATAAAGTAGGAATACATCAAGAACTTAATAAGTTTTCTTGTGATTTCTCTAAGACTACTTGAGTGAAGTTTTGACTATTATAGTTAGTAGTCACCAGAATAAATTCCTTTTAATAAAATCTTATATCTTTATTGTCCTAAATATATATAAGAATGCCAAAAATAAAATTTATGCCCTTAAACCTCATCTGGTATAGATTAATTCTGTTTATTCTATATTGATTACTTCTCAAACATCCTTACTGTTATGGCAACCACTTATCACAGTGACAAATGATAACACAAACGAGTAAATCTCTCAATAGGATATAGAGTGGGAAGTTCACAAGAGAACTCAACAGGAAACCACAACAGTATTCTACCTGCTATTTATATAAAAGTCCTCATGGTCTATGCTATGACTTCTCTATACCTACCCTAATGTCCATGCCCTGTCCTCATGTCCATTACTCATTCACCATGCATCTACCTCAAGGCCACCATGCCATGTCCATGTGCCCTGATGTCATACTCTTTAATCTCCGTCATACATACATGCACCATGTGTACACTATGAGGAACCCATATCCCTTGACGTCATTCTAACCCTAGACTCTTCCCAATCCTTCTAGACCCTAAGTCCTTCTAGACCACTCTAGACTCCTCTAGGCCTATGACATAATGTCATGTGACTTCCCAGTCACATGCCCTCTCTCTCTCTCGTCATAGACTAATAATATAACT
>Ga0157368_1000235_pt1 | contig 26616 bp, 32 predicted proteins | sample AttbisABBM3_FD_113146 | JGI IMG/M metagenome (GOLD analysis project Ga0157368, IMG submission 113146) | Fungus gardens microbial communities from leaf cutter ant in Botucatu, State of São Paulo, Brazil - Atta bisphaerica ABBM3 | ecosystem: Host-associated > Fungi > Mycelium > Unclassified ... | reverse complement strand
TTCTAGGCCTTATGACGTCACATCATGTGACACGTCATGTGACTGCGATGTCACGTGCCTCTTCATCGTCCAAAAGAAAAGAAAACAAAAAGAAAACAAAATCCCTATAAAGTCAGAAAATAAGAGAAAAAGAAAATAAAAATTGTTCATGTCCCAAGCGTCCCATAACAATAATAATGTCTAAATAATTAAAGATGAATTAACAGTAAAAGTTTACAAAGTTTAAGAAGAACTAAATATTCTTAACTTTCTTTAGTTCTGGCCAATCCTAAATGATCTTGACTTTGTTGTCTAATATGGTAAATTTTAAAAGAAAAAAGGATATATTCTAGATATTCTACTAACTTAGAATGAAACTCATACTTCTTTGCCTTGGCATAGAAGCTAGCTTTGCAAAGTTATTCTAGAGATATAAAAAGTAAACTACTCTATAAGAGTTTTCTTATGTTACTTAATATATAAGTTGCCTTAATACTTAGACTAAGTCCTAAGTCATAATAACAGACTTCATAAAGTACATATATTATAAAATAACTTCTGAAACATCTGAGATATTTGCTTTCTAACTTCTGAATAAAACTCTAATATTATTAGATGTACTATCACAGTGATATCTATAATTGTTTGCACACAGATTAGCCTCTTGTATTTTAGTTATCTTCTATATTATTATTGTTTTAGCTACAATTCCAACTATAGACTCAGTATATAAGACTTAGTAGATACTCTGTAGTCTCTAGTCTGAAAATTGACTAAGATTAGCTAAGAATTCTCTTCTTGCTAAACCCTGATCTTTTGAAATTATGACTACAATATACAAGTTAAGGTCAAGATTATCTTCTGATATTATATCATCTATCCATAGATAAGCTTCCAAGCTTGATTTATACTTTAGATACTTACTCAAGCTTATGGATTTTCACATTTATTTTTCTGATAAGTTTCCATACTTGATTTAATCTCTTTCTGTTATAACTGATCATGAATATCTGCTCAAAGCAAGTTTTGTCTTATTTTCTATCTACTATCTTGATGTCATAGTGCACTTGGACACTAACATTTTTCTTTTGTTTTTATCTATTTTTCTTGATTTAATATTTCTTTTCTTTTGATTTTCTTTTTCTTTTTCTTGGATAATAAAGAGGCATGTGATTGTAGTCATATGACATATTACATGATGTGAGGTCATAGGCCTAGATTCTGGGAGAAGGATTAGAAAGATAATGTTAAGAAATATGTTAACAGTATATTTATCTCATAATATATATATAATACACTCATGAATAATGCATGGACTTTAGAGCAAGGTTATTTATCATTAGTATAGACTATATATATAGTATAAATAGGATAACAATTCATTGGGAACTCCTTGTTCTCTTGTGGTTCTCATGAAATACTTTACCTATAAGTTTACTTAGTGTGCTATTAGTTATTCTTAGACTAGTAGTTGCCACAACACTTGATAGTATAAAGTTTGCTTACATACTAGAAAAGTAAAGATAGATTTGAAAATTGCTAAAGTCTAGAAGTTTTAATATATGGAAAAAAGCTGTAGTATTAATAATAGTGATATTGGATTACTCAAAAATAAATATAAAGGTTTCAAAGGTTAGTATAGAAATTATAGAGTTCAGTAAATATAAAGAGTTGTTAGGAATTAACAAAGTTGCTAATAGTATGTTAGTTATAACATATAGTGAATCTTTATTTTTGTACAAAGATGAACAGAAAGTTATTTATCTATTTATCCAGTTAATCAATAAATTGTGTTGGATAAGCTAGCTGTATCTAAAGACCAAAGAGCAGAAAAAATTAAACAAAGTGATATAGAAGTCTAGATTTATACATTGACTAAACAGAAATACTACAAGTATAGTAACAATTTCAGAGATAGTATTGTTTAATAAGCTATCAAACAAACAGAGTTTAATTAGTGAGATTGAGAAAGTTTTTAAGTTATAAGTACTTACAAACTTTAAGTCTACAAAACAATAAGTTGATATCAAGTTGATAAGAGTATGAAATAAGACTTTATCAAGGTAGTCCTAACTAAGGACCAAAGGAGAGAAAATAAATACAAAAAATAAGAATCTAAAAAAGTAGATGTGTTAAGTTTGATAAAACTTGTTATTGTACAGAAAAGTTCAATATAGCTCTCAGTCTGTGTAAAGTTCTGAAGATTGCTCTCTATTTTTTCAAATGCTTCTTAGAAGTTACTGTTATAAAAAAATTAGTAGCCACTTAAGTACCATGACTTTTGTAAGAAACTAAGACTTGTTGCTTATTACTAGTTAACTTGATATTGTTAGCTAGCCTTGAAAAAAGATTCTCTTACAATGAACTTAATTATTTTTTGAAAGCAAAGAATAACAAATTAGAGGGCTGTCACTAGCATAGAGTCAGAAAGAGGAAAGGCTAAACAGATCTTACTTTAGATAGATATCTGTAGTCAGTTGTATAAAAGAAATGTCAGATCAAGTTATAGAAAACTTATTTAGGAGACAGATTTAGAAATCTATGAGTTTGGATAACTATCCAGATTGCAGATTAAGCTTGAAAGCTTATCTGTGAAGTTGGTGATATGATCTCAGAAAATGACCTTAGTCTCAACTTATATGTTGTACTTACTGTCTGTTGCATAATCACAATTTTGGAAGATTAGAGATTAGTGAGAATAGAATTCTTAGCTGATCTTAGTTAGAAGAATATTGAGGTTTTTAGTCAATTTCCAGACTATAAACTACAGAATATCTACTGGGTCTTATATATTGAGTCTATAGTTAAAACTGTGGTTCAGGTAGTACTAGTAGTATAAAGAATAACTAAGAATATGTTATAGAGATAGTTTCTAGAATATAAAATGACTAGGAGTCTAGATAACAAGTTATTAGGAGATAAAATACAAGAAGCTGATCCATATGTGAACAATCATGGATGTAAAAGTATACTTAGATATATTAAAGTTCTATTCAGAAGTCAGGAAGTAAATGTTTCAGATGTCTTAGAAGTTAGTTTATGACAAAGGCTTAGAAAACAACAATTTAACAGATAAAGCTATTAGAAATTGTTGGAAATAATTTTAAAAGACTATAGAGTTTATGATAGAAAAAGCTTTATCTTGTTTTCTAGAATGAGACTTGAGAATCTCTTTCTCTATTTGTTATATACAATTACACTTGTAGTTATACTCTCAGTAGTAATAATCAATGGTTATTACTAGGATGTACATGTTTTGGAACAAGTTCAGCTTAACTTGTTTCTTGATAGAGATTGAGTTCTAGATTTTGTTGAAAAGACCATAGTAATACTGGTAATATAACACACTATTTCTCTAATCAAGATAAGAGATATAGCATATAAAATTCACATTGTAAGTGGAAATTTTATTGCTAGACTTCATACAAAAGTTATACAGTATGTTAGCAACTTCATTTATAGGATTTGAAAGGCCAAAATGCTGGTGGAGCTTATTAACAGAATAGTTCTAATCAAAAAGCTAGTCTTGAAAGATATCTAGGTCTTTTTGGTCAAGATTTATTTCAAACCAGTTCTAGGCAACTTTAAAGAGATAGATCATTACAAAGTTGATCTTTACAATGTTTATATTAAACTATACAGAATTTGCATAAAAATATAAATGACATGAAAAAAAGAAATTATTAAACTTGTTAAGCTCAGTACTACTAAAAGTATCAAAGATATGGACTTTAGTTCCTCTTGAATTAGTAGTTAAGCTAGGAGTTTGATTAATATTAAGATTATTAGTAATTCAACTGAGTATGTTAGCCAGTTGTTCATTAGTATTTTGGCTATGCTAGAGTTAGAGTTTTGACTAGAAGCCAGAAGATAAGAGTCAAGAAATTTGAAGTTTAGTAGGTCTGGGAGTATTCTTCTAGTTAATATTGTTATCTATGAGAATAATACTTGGGTTTGTGATAGGTAAAACTATTCATATATCCTAAATGATATAAGTAGATAATGTAATGATGCACCTAGACCCTTATATTTTATTTTGATTTTCTTTTCTTTTTATTTATTTTTCTTGATTTTCTTTTTCTTTTTATTTTATTTTATTTCTTGAATGATAAAGAGGCATGTGACTGTAGTTACATGATATGTCACATGATATGATATCATAAGTCTAGAATGTTATAGAAAGAACTAGAAAGAATAATGTCAAGATATATATTTACAGCATGTTTATCTCATGGCTGACACATAGACATTAGGATAAGATTATTTATTGTTAGCACAGACCATGTATTATTAGTATAAATAGAATAGCAATACATTGGGGACCCCTTGTCAAGTTTTCTTATGATTCTTACAAAACTCTTGCCTTATAAGACTACTTAGTATGCTATTAACTGTCTTAGTTAGTAGTTGCCACAATGGGTGACTAGAGAGAAGAGCATCTTTGTTGATAAATTTATCTTAAGTGCCATAGGACATTTGGAGGGAAGGCCTTTGCAAGATGTTTACCTAAATGAGAGATGGAATATAATGAATAAGAAGAATAGAGGGCAGATAGAACTACAACAGATATAACAGCAAACTTGAGAGTCTAATAATACTATCAAGTATGAAGACTTGTACAAAGAACAGAAAGTTATAGACTTTGTAAACAACCTTAGCTTCAGCTTATATACTATATTGTCTGTTTGCTACATGGTTACAACTTCAGAAGAATGAAACAAAGTTCAGGAGATGTCATATACCATCCAACATCTGCATACTTTCCACTCTTCTGGTATGAATCACACTTCATTTCAATCACTTTCAACCCAAGGACCAGACCCTGCACTCTTCATCAATCCTATGGAGTTCCAAATGACATTCTCTATAGTACCTGACAATTTAGAGTACATGTAGTGGTAGAGTATTATTAGGTTTCCAGTTCTGTATTTAAGAACATTGTTTACCATGTATTATTTCCTTAGTCTGATTATCAACTTAGAATTGTGCCACAGTCATGCTAGGTCCATCTACATCCTTTTCTGACAAATATGACCACATGATAAAGTCAGCTTGGTACAACAATTATCCATTGAAGCCAAGGTCATCCTTATCCATATAAACACTCCACTGATTCATCTTCTGTGCTATCTGCAGATAACCCTGGCAAGTGTGAATCACTTCTAACAGAAGAATAAGTTCCAATAGGAAGTGTGTCACTGTAAACACTGGAAATTTAGTGTTTAATGATGTTTAATTATCAGACTAAAGATTACAATGTATCTACCAGTCTTTAGATACTGATTAATATAAAGAAGACTCAAGTGGCACTATTACTTTATTATACAGCTCTAAGTAATATCAGCAGCTATGCTAAGTGAAGGTTTTAGTAATGAGACATTGACAGGGGTTTGAGTTTGGAAAGGAGTAAACTCTGCCATGGAAGATGGATTATTGATGGGGTTGGACATGACATGCTATGCATTCTATTCTCCAATGTCAGTCTTATTACAAGTGGAGCACTTAAACATTACCTTAGACACCCATTAGACAATATTTGCTACCTATCTACTATATAAACTACTGATTAGTACAATGTATATCTCAGTTCTCACATTATTTCAAGTAAGTGAGTGTTATTTCTTACAACTCTGTACAAACCACACTTAAACACTGGTTCCCTTATACTAGGTATCACAATAACATCTCTTTCTTGACCACAAAACCACTCAGAGGAAGCTATAATTTCCAAAAAAAAAAAACCAATCCAATATATTGCAAAGATCAATAAGTGACAAGTAGGAACTATCTCATTCACAAACTTGTCATCCAAGCCAGTGATAATAATGGTCCAAGTTCATTTTTACAAAAAATACCTTGGGGAATCATAAACTCATACTCATTTTCTTTGGGAGTGATCAGAATGAGGAAATAGCAACACCCCAGTTTTTTCTTATACTGACTTACTGCAGTGTCCTCCAGTTAGTCATAGTCTACAAAAAACAAACACGACAAACGAACGACAAACATATAGTGATCCGCAGGATCAGAAGAAAACAGGGTTTACAGCTAATCAAGAGATTTCCGCTCAAGCAATTTCGTGATTTCTCGGTGCTCAAGTAGCCACTCAGGGAACGTCGCCATGGGCTCTCCCCGTTCTCTCGCCTCAATGAGGTAGTTCGCAAAGACAATCAGTGTTCCATAGCGATACCTAACCCCCAAGATACGAGTAGATTAGATCCCCAAGTAATCAGTACCGCCTTGGATATGCAGAGAGATGAAAATTAACACTGACAGATAATTCACAGCTATGTTTCGCAGATTGAGCTCTTTCGCACTGCCTTTCTTGCAGGCTTCGGTTTTGAGCTTGTAACTGGTACCAACAACGGTCAAAACACATGTGGATCCCTCAGCCAACGGTCATGAGACGTACTCATAGATGGCCTTGCGTAGATTTTGAACATCTTGCATCAAGTCAATAGCACGATCCGTCAGGCATTTAGCAACTTTTCCGTGGGACAAAACTCCAACAAGCTGAAGAATTATCTTGTATTCACCTACACCAGAAACATCAGCCACTGTGCAGTGATCATCATAAGCTACTAATATTCAGTGTCACCTTGAAGATAAGCCTCCTCTTCAGATGGACCATCAATGGGGTCATAGATTTCTGTTTCAGTGATTGGCTCATGTTCGGTGAGCTGCTGCTCCTGTCTCGTCCACTGCTGTGTCGATGCAATCAGACAGGCAGTAACCATTCCTGTGGTCGTTCGCCCTCGACCCATCTGACAGTTGAAAATAAAGTCTGCCGCTCGAGAAAGACCAGATTGAATACGGTCTAATAGCTGGAACAGCGCAACCGGCAAAGGGGCTTGCTCATCAGTCTGAGTAGAATTGATCAGCCATCCCGAACCTCAATCCAAGAATCCAAGAGATAAAATTCTTACAATTGCAACACGCCCATAGTCAATCTGCGATACGATCAGTCAGTCCGTCAAGATGTTTAAAACTAGTCCTCACTCCATAGCCTTCTTTCTTGACCAACTCGAACACGTCTCTAGGTGTCATTATATCATCCTCATTGACATTTTCCCATATCGGAATGATAGAAAACACTCCTGGACGTTCTTCAACCTCGTCGTGCAGCAGAACGTGCCCACCACCAGCTCTCACTTCACGAAGTACGTCCCTCTTGAAACTTTCCTCCATGGCCTCAACAACAGAAGTGGTGACTCCTGTGGCTCTTGAGTCGCGCATCAGTATCCGTCCCATTAACAAACGCAGAAACCTACTCCACATTTTCCAGAGGTTTGTTGACCAGACGAAGAACGTGGGGTCGCCCTGCAACATATACCACAGGTTCCTGCTGTTGAGTCAGTAAGCTATCTGCGTAGGCAAATACTGTGAATCACCTCCCGGAGCGATGTCCAGTACACCATGTTCTTCCCATGAGGTCCTGCATCAACTCTTTGCAATGCGCGTTTCAAGCTGTAGAGCTAGTTAGATAACACTTCACTTGAGGCGAATTTAAACGTACCCTTCAACAGTTGGCATACCACTGGGGTGCAACATGAAAACATTCATGTCCGTAAGACCAACAGCAACAGAAAACAATCTTACCTTCCACAAACCCTCTTCCCCTGTGTTGACTCGTCGACCACAAAATCAATCGCATCCGATCCAGAGACCCTGGTTGAAATTGGTCTCAGTGTTAACGGTACCCTCCTAAAGTTTGGTGATCCTTCAATACGCCTAGATCATATTATCAATCTCGTCTCCTTCGCAAGTCTAGAAAGACCAAACTTACTCCTGTAGGGTCATCTTCTGTAAGTTTGGGAAGAAGTCGCTCTTGAGGATAGTTGATGCCGAAAGGATACCTCCACTGCGATTCATGACAACTTGTGTCACTTCATCTGGAGAAGCCATGTCTCCCTTGGCAGACGCTCCAACGAGAGGTTGAAGAGCGCTGATACCACCGTGGACCATTTCCTTTTCAAAAGTCTTGATCACAGGACGAGCCTTCACAAAAGTCTCTATGCTCTCAAAGGATTGCATGGTATCAGGGATAGTCGACTGAAGGTAAGCCTGAAAAACAACAAGTTCGAAGTAACGCCTAAGATTCTGAAGACCTGCATCCAAGAGAACTAAAATCAGTCGCAGCATACTGAACGACCAAGTAAGCACACACCCTTCTGAGCGTAAGTCTTCTTCTGTGTATCATCTGTTGCTTCCTCGCTCTTGACCCTCAAAATATCGATCGTTTCTCGAAGGTTATAAACAGCAGAACATTGATCAATGGCATCATCCACCAAATTCTTGACAGCCGATCCCTTCCGGAAAACGCGCAACAGGTCTTCAGAAAAATCCCATATCAGTTGCACAATACGTCATCATTGCTAACAAAAAGACTCACTATTGATAACCTGATATGACGTTCTTGGCCTCCGCTTCATAGGGGGCGCAATTTCACCTCCTGAAAACGGCCCCGGGGCAGATGGAGCAACCGCCTGAGATTCTAACCATTGACGTATCAAGACCAAGAGAATGGATGCCAGTGTGCTTCGACCACCACCAAGTTGACAGTTGACAACGATAGGAGTGTTTGTTGATGTCCGCATGACCACTTCCATCATTTCACTGAGGTCAGTAAAATCGGGCGGATTTTCTGCCGTAATTGGAATACGGTTGTATTGCAGGATGGTATTAGCATCGTTTCGGGATATCATGATATCCTTCAGTACTGCAACATCTTCGGGCTGAACCTCTTCCCATACTGGGACAACGGTACCGTCTGCTGTTTCTGTATGTAGAAGAATCCTGGAAAAGCCACTGAATACCTTCATGGGTATACTCCTCAAATCACCTACCTACCGCCAAAGGCGTTTAATTCAGCGATCACATCATTTTTGAGTCGCTCTTCAAGTAACTCTAGTCTAGAAGAAGAAATACCACCGTAATCTGTGGTTTTCAGGTTCAGTGTTTTTCCAAGAGAACTGACATGTATAAATCTACCTTTCATATTTCTCAATGAATATCTTTCCCTCCTCAAACAATACGGAGCGCCATTGATGTATACGACCGGTTCCTCACGTAACGTAATCCATACGATTCTCAATGCATCGGGGTGAGCGTACTTGATTTTGGCAATGACACCATCGATGGCCTCAGCTGTAGGCTGACCAAGCGCGTAAATATTTGAGTTTGGTATTTGTCGAAAATTGGTAGTGCCACGGATGGAATCTTCAACTGTTTGACGACTAACCCATTGATCGGATTTGAGGAGAGTGCTAGAGGTGACCGCGTCATTTATGCTTTGAAAGAGGAGACCAAGAGCTCACCTTTCACGGAGAATGATACCGCTGCGGTTCTATCGACCACCAAATTCAATTCAGCGGAGGTAGAGGGGCGAAACAGGGAGAGAACAGGGAGAGCTGACCTTGATTACATGATCCGTATATTCATCGCCTAAAACCTGACCACCGGCAATTGCCAGATCATTTTGCTTTCCAGCAACAAACGAACGGGTTTCGAAATTTGACTTGGACAACGAAGACAGATCGTTGATAGGTGCAAAGACGTTAAGCTTCGATCCGTAAGTCTTTCGAAGGAAGCGAACTTGGCTGAGTGAGGATGATAAAAACCTCAGATATAACCATAAACTTGGTAGTCACACACTTTCCAATCTCTGTTCGTGCCTTTTTCGAGTCTCCAGATTTAAGTCATTGCTCTGCAAAAATGAGGGCTGGCGACCCACCCTTATCCACTCGAGGAAAGTTTGTGAGAAATGTTTGTCCGACGCGTCGACGAAGCTCGTGAAAACAATCATGAAGAAACTGCCTAATCAACCACTGTGTTGGATAATGAGAGTGGGTGTGTGCTTACTATTTCTCCATTGCCTTGGCAGCCTTGTTCAATAATTCTTCACCTTGTTCATCTGCCATACTCGTAAGTGAGTACCTCAGCCTATATGTTAAAATTTCTTCTCGTAAATTCGTCACTTGATCGGCTATGACAGGACGGTGTGAAACTTGATGCTTCTTTAGTAGAACGAGAATACACACCGGTGTCTATGACTTTATCCACCAGTTTCTTCGCCCTCAAACCATGATCCAAACATCCAAGTAAACTAAGAATTATACCGTAATTGCCTTGGTGTGCTTTCCGTAGGTTTTCTAATAATGTTGGCTGACTCATGAGTAGCTCAATGGCTGACTGGGAATTGGTATCCTTAAGACCTATTGAAATAGGGTTAGAGGGCACATGAACATGAAGGGGACTCTGAAGCATCGCACATTGTTGCAGAAGGTACGTCAGTCGTAAAAGTGATTTGCTATATTCCTGTTGAGCATTGGCTTGTTCTAAGGCTTGGATAAGCTTCGATTCGGTTTGCTGGAAAATATGTCATCAGCCACTGTTAATGACTACGAATGGGAATTGACCTTGGGAGGTGAATTCGGCTAAGAGGAGAGAGAGAGGGAGGGACTGAGTTGATAACACATAGGAGATATCGAGTACATACTGTGCCGGGTGTTACAGTTCCATTTGACGGGGACGTGGGCGTACCGTCGGTGGCAGAAGCACCGATGAGAGAAGTAGGACTGGTGCCAAAAGGATCAGGCAAGCCTCTTTCTACCAATTGTTTCCTTCTGATGATGAGAGCAGCCACCATTGCAAACGTGGTCCTCACTGCCCCCATACCACAATTGAAAACCAGAGATGTTCGCAAGGGGTCAGTATCACGGATAACCTGGAGGTATGCATCAAGATAATTGTCCTATGCGATGATGAGAGATAACGGATGTTGACTGGCAGGAAGACTGACTTCGATAGGACGGTCCGGGGAGATAGGTATTCTGTAGAAGAGGGAGAGAAGATCTTCTTTTCATCCCAGGTAGATAGATATACTCATACCGGTAGTACTTGGTTTGGCGAAGATTTAGAAGTCGAGACGAGGATCGAGGTAAAGAAACTCACGTCGACGTTCCAGCCGTCTTGTTTCATGTATTCCCAAAGCTCTCGACAGGTCTTAACATTGTTGCTATCGACGCTGGTCCAGGTCGGAAGGATGGCACCTTGGCCGTTTGTTGCGGTGGCTTGAGGAATGACGCATTAATAGAATAATGATGATGAGCTATGATGAGCTATTTTGGGGCACGTACTGACTTCGTTGTGCGTCAAGACTACGCCTCCAAATCTAATTTTGGAGTAGGTCAGGGGGCCAAGGCATTTGGAGAAACAAACCTGGTTGCTTCCTGTAGGATGTCGGTCTTGAGCCTTGTTTCAATAGCTTCGAGGTTCTCGGCACGATCTGAGATATTGAGGGTACGGCGTGGTTCAGCAGCATCTCGCAAGACAAAGGGGCGCCCGGAGATGTATACTGCATATGGATATATATATAGCCGTTACCGGAAGAATGGACAGGAGGCAGTTACCGATAGGCTCCTCCCGGGTCGAGAACCAGACGACATGAGAGGGATTGGGGGTGTTCGGTTTGCATCTCAGGACAGAGAGGATGGCGCGGAGACCTTGGGTGCGAGGTTGGGCCACCCCGAAGACATTCAAGTCGCCAAGGCGGGGAGCACGAAAGTTGGGAGCGCCGTGGACGTTGACGTCGAGGTCGAGGGCACGACCTGGGGCCCTATGTGAGTGAATGGATGAGCTGTGAGATAGGGTGGATACCAGAGGGATAGTGGTCGGTCTTGAGGATGGAACCGCGGGAAAGGACGCTGCCTGATCTTGTCTTTACGACGGCTGGTTCTGAGCGGAGGAGAAAGGCCATGAGGTCGAGGGCGGACATGGTGGACAGAAGCAAGCCAGGGTTAGTGTTACGAAACCCGACGAACGGGATTTATTGATTTATTGATTTATTAGTGACCGACTAAGGTATTCGACGCGCGAATAGGTTCAGCCTCACGTGATGCGCAACGTGACACGCTTCCCCCTTCTACTTCTACTATGCCAATGAAATCATAATCAGAGCAATAACTATCCACTACCCTGTGCCGATGAAGCTTGGATACTACTGTTCTGGCCACGGTCAGTCCGTCTGTCGGTTGTTGGTTGTTGGTCGCTGCTCACCACTGACCCTGCGTAGGCTATGGACATGCCACACGCGTCTCTGCTTTGGCCAGGCATCTCCTGTCTCTTCCACACCTCTCCATCTGCATTGTCTCGTCTGCTCCCCGCCATGTCTTTGCAGACAGCATTGCTTGTGGTGCTCTCTACCGCTATGCCGAAATCGATCCTGTCATCGTCCAGCCCCTTGCGTAAGCACTGAACTCGCCAGCCATTTCTGTTTCTCCCAACCCTTCCCTTCCCCACAGTTATCGTGTCGACCGGCAAAAGAGCGTCCAAGTCTTGCAAGACTTTCTCCAGCAGAAGGATGCCCTGCTGCACCGCGAAATTACCTGGCTGACCGAAACAGGTGTTAGCTGCGTCCTCAGCGATGCTGCTTTCCTCGGCTGGTGCGTTCTTCTCTCTCTGCCGCCACGATTGGTGACCAAATATTATCTCGTAGTCTCGCAGCCAAGTCAGCGGGCATTCCCTCCATCCTCATCACCAATTTTACATTTGATGTCGTCTATAGTTATCTCGCCACACTCCTTCTTGACATGCCCACACAGCCACCCATCAGCACAACGACAAATTCACTTCCTCCTGACATACCCACTCCTGCAGATGTCCTTGCTCCCCTTGTGTCTCAATTGCATGAAGGCTATCAGCACGCCGATCTCTTGCTGCGTCTCCCCGGACATATACCTATACCCTCCTTCCTCTCCCACCCTCCTTTGCCCTCCTCCCAATGGGTTGACCCCATCTTGAATAGATTTTATCCTTCAGTTCAAGCCTATCTGCTCTCCCCTCTCAATTCCGACTCTCCACTCCTCCCTCCTAGACCATTCCCAAATAATCTCATCATCCCTCGCTCAGTCCGCCCTGCACCTCTTCTGGTCCGGCCACCCTCATTGGACATATATACCCCCTATGGTCGCGTACAGTTTCTCACCAAAACCGGACTTCCTAATTTCGACGGAATGAAAATCCTCGTGGTCTCTTTCGGTGGACAAGCATTCAAACGCCCTGGCACCAGCAGGACCAACAGTCGCATTCAGAGTCGATTCCCGAGTCAAGAAGCTTTGACTCTTACCACCGCTTCTGAACCCGCTGCAGACAACAAGAAGCCATCCAGCAAACGCATCTCAAGGGACTGTTCCGCTTCCCAGACAACGTCCCCAAGTCTCAATGAATGGCCATTGAAACCTAAAGATATGAATGTACAAATACCTCTTGACCTCGAGGCCGTTGATCGAGATCTACGCGCGCACATCAAATCCAAATCTCTTGACCCAGCAAGATGTTGTAGTCACACCACTCGCATCGGGCCTCCCAGTCATTCCGATGAGAACGTATCGGATCAAACCTCCAACGATGCTGACAACGGGAGTTCAAACAGTCAGGTAGAATCTGAAATACCTGGTTTGACTTGGCTCTCGGACAACACCACTACTGAAGACGAGCGTGCCACCAAGCGGCGTCATACACTCCCTCGGAGGCGACACTACAGCCATGACATGGACGTACGTAGGTGGCTCGCCACGTCCTCTCGCCTCCTTATTCCAGGTGCACCACCTGCCAATAAACCTGCACAAACAATTTTGCGATCACCTGGTCGAAGTTCGGGAGTGGGTGAAGTGCCCGAAATGTGTGTCATACCACCTACCCCAAAACCCAACGAGGTCAGCAATACAACAAGCGACGGTGTAGATACATCGATAGTCTTCACGTCCTCTACTTCCTCCTACAGCGATTCGGAGGTCTCTCCAATCTCAACTGCTTCTTCCCACACTTCAACCCACTCTAGCGATAGACCAGATACTGAGATTAGGAAAGAAGATGGAGTCGGGTTATTACCGGATGAGAACTGGATTGCGGTGATCTGTGGGGTGAGCAAGGAACAGTGGAATGCAGAAAATGAGGATGATGGTCTGCCTGAGGGATTTTATGTTGCACCAAGGGATATATACATGCCTGATCTGGTCGCTGTTGGTGACGTCGTACTCGGTAAACTTGTAAGTCACCATTTGTTTTCAATACTGAGTTTATCAGAACTGTTTTTCCAGGGCTATGGGATGACTTCGGAGTGTGTTGATGCGTGTACTCCCTTCGTTTATGGTACGTCCCTTTTCCTTTTTCTTTCCTCGCGTTTGTTTTTCATCGAACGTCTTTTTGTAGTTTCCAGACCTCTCTTCATCGAGGAACATGGACTTCGGATGTATCTCGATCAAGAAGGTGTGGGTGTTGAGCTTTCCAGGGTTGGCTATGAAGGTGGTGAATGGGCTAGATCAGTCGAAGAAGCCTACTACAAAGGAAGGGACAGGAAAGAAGCTAAGAGGAGGAAGGAATATGAGTTTTGTAGGGTATTGAAACAGCTCGATCAGGAAGGTGTAGGGAGCGATGATGACAGGAGGTTGAGTGAGAGGGAGAGACAAGGTCGGGATATGGCTAGAGGTGTTGTTGAATGGGTTGAGAAGGTGAGGATGTTGATGAAGTAGTGAAGGGGCCGTCATCAGGGGGGGGGGGTTTCTTTCCACACGACAGACACACTTTTTTTTTACTTGTTCCTTTGCCTGTTCAGGAATCAGGCAATGGGGTATTCTAGTCATCAGACCATTTATACTAGACCTTCTTTTCAATCTTATTTCACTCGATAATGAGTTAATCCTGTCTATTACTAGTCTAGTTAGATCCTTCTTTCATTTTTGTAGAGAGCTAGGTCACCACCACCCATTGGATTATCGTATTTTATATAAACCTTATTTTGATCCTCTAAAATTAAATGACCTCAAATGGGTGTCGGGTGTAGTCTTTGCCTTCCAGATCAGAGGGAATAGATTAACAAGATATGAGTCCGTCATGGAGAAAATCACGACTGCAGTCACGAATATAACCCCCCTTCCCCCCATGGAAATGATGTTTGAAAAAAAGGGTGACTAGTAAGCAGGGGAACAACCACTCACTCCTCATGAGAAACACAAGATCAACAACACACCCAATCATCACCATCACCTTCAAAAAGAAAAAAGACAAGATACCTTCCCCCCCCCCGTGCATCACACTCTTTACTTAAGATGTACCAATTGACAATTGACAAAAGAGGTGATCAAACTGTAGATGATGATGACTAACCAGATTGACAACCAGTCGTTCTTTACTTTGAATCCTATGGGCTGTCCAGTGCCACACAAACAACTCTCTTACTTTCATCATGAATAAATAAATCTCGAGTATAACGGCTGGCTTTCTGATTTCGTAAGCAGCAGCATGATATAGATATAACCCTCAGGTTCCACAGTGAGTGACTCGCTAACGAGCAGTAATTCGAGTTGCCCGAGGGGTTAATGGAGTGGATGATGATGGTGGTGGTTTTGCGTTCGCAGATGGCGCACCAACCGGTAATGACGATCTCGTCCAGTCAGGTAAAATACTCCTAGCTGAACGGTTCAATAACTCAGTCGTAGGCTCCATTTCGCCATCTTCCGCGTGGCGCACTGTTTCCACTGCTTCGTCCCACTTTTCTCTCAGTACTTCTACACCACCAGTTTTGAGAGCTCTATAGAATGGTATCGAATTGTATGGCAGATAGATAGAATAACATGGGCAACGTACCCTGCAAGGGATCCACCAATCCAAGCCATCAGAGAGGGTGCAAAAGCAGGCGCTTTGCCAGCATTGGCAGCGGCTCGACCTGAAGTAGGTGATGGTGGCGACGGGTTGTTTAAGATTGAAATATAAGGGACCAACGGCCTTAGCGAAGCGTATCGGTCGTAGGCAGATGAAGATGGCTTTCCAGGGATGATTAAATGTCTCTGTTTCCGACGTCCAGTAAGCATGGGAGGCTGAACTGTACGCAAAATCTCCGCTTGCAGTCGTGGAATAAATCCAGAAAGCATCGCTGTACCACCCGTAACCAGAATAGAACATGCAAGTGTTTTTCTGAGATCAATGGGCGTTTTGAGTAGAACGTCAAGGATGAGTTCTGCGAGGCTGCCTTCGTCGATATCACCACCTTCAAACAATACCTCTGCTGCCCGTTCACGAATCCAGCCCGGAATGACCAATGTGCCTGGACCTGTGCTAGTTCGCTGATGTTGAGGAGGAGTGACGCGCATATGAATCGATGTTGCTCTCGAATGTCGTTTATAGAGGCTCGCAATGCCTTGAAGATGTCCTTCGCTGGATGCAAAAACAGGTGAGGGATCACGAAGACGTCTCAACTGGGAGGTTTCTGAAGGCTCTGTTTGAGAAGGAGGTTCTGTGACACCAGACTCCGCAGTGGAAAACTCGGATTCGGAGGCGGCAGCTGAGTCACTGGGCAGTACTTCAAGATCGCTATTCCCATCTTCGTCCTCGTCCATTGCATCCTCTCCTGTTTGTAGTTCTGGTGGTACTAGATCTTCTTCGTAATCCGGCATGACGTTACTCACGAAACAGCAACGAGACTTGATCTCCTCGACAAGTTCATCCGTAAGTATTTCCTGAGGAACCCTCACAGCTCGTTCTGCATCCGGTACAGTGGTGGTTGAACCTAGAGTCGCCAAGGGTGGAAGGTAAGTTGCAAACATCAGAAGGAGAGCGCGCAAATGTTGCGTGAGTCTTGCGCCCGCCAGAGGGGTAGTTTGAAGTTGAGGAAAGAGCGGTCGAGATGCAAAGATCTGTAGGGATGCTCAAGCCAATGGCGCATAGATACAGCTGCGGAACTTACTGGCAAAGCCACTGATTCAAGATGGCCGGAATCCACGACCAGACCAGTTATTCTTCCGACCGCTAGTAATGACAACAGATGACTTGAAGCAAATGAGACAGAGGGTACCTGAATATTTCAGAATACAGCTTGGAAATACCCCATGAAAATGACAAACCTGGTTGTCGAACAGAATCCTCGCAACGAGATCCTTGATGTACAGTGGCAGCAAAGGATGCTCGACCAAAATAACTTTTCTCGCTTTAGGATCTGTCATTAGCGAGCTCGAAAGTTACTCAATACCTCCAAGAGAAAAAACAGAGGAGAATGAGTATACTCACTTGTGAAAAACAGATCGTATACATTTCTGTAACCGTATCTCTAGCATCTTGTCCTCCTCCGCTCGTTCTTGTCTATCCATAGCTCTTGAAAGTTTCCACAATGAGTCATTCGGTCCTACTGCGTAAAAAACGTCTCGAGGTTTCCCTTCACCACTAAATCCGACCTTCCAAATGCGTGAGCCAAGATCAATGATGACACGGTCCTCGACACCATACAATGAATGTCGGCGGGTTGTGGTGTAATGAGGCGAAGATTGGATTATATGTGTAGTCGAAATCCGCGTTGGTACCGGTGTCCTTGGATTGACCGTCACAGTAGGAGTAGTAGGGATAGACATGTAGAAGATAGGAAATAACTTTGCATCAATGCTAATCAGATCCTAATTTGTCATCATGATGGAATCATTGATATGGCTAACTACATAAAAGTATGTAAATATTATGATTGCTTGGCAGAAAGTCGTGCAGCAAAGATCATGATGAGTAGAGCCCAATGCTCAAACTGCTCTTTGGACATGAACAAGACACCCTGGGATAAAACTGCTTTGATTATTTGCGCTTGCATTCCCTAACAATTGCATTGGTAAATAAATCAGTTGCAAAATGATAGCGCCGACCAACCTGGTACCAGCCAAAGAAACCTTCCCTCTTCCAGACTCGCTTCAAAATTCCAATTGCTCCGACGTGTCTACTATGTGAGAGATGAGGAGTATGCGATGGTGGTGGAAGTCTATTCTTTTCAATGGTATCATCGGCATCCGTACTCCGTGCTTGGATGCGGACCTTTGCCATGATATACGGGTACGTGACCTATCCGAATGAGACTTGTCAACGAAGTGTATGTTTCAAAGCGACGCACTATGGTGGCAAGGGTCTTGCTCAGGGCACCGACAAGAAAGTTGAGACCAGGGGACATCTTGGTCGAATTTGAATGTCGTGCAAGAAGCACCAGACTTTTTACCCGCTCAAAGACGCCATATGTGATAGCAGGATTAATAGTCAGGATTAGACCAGGCTTTATACCAAGCCAAAGTCCTGTTACACCCTCTTCTTGAATGATTTCGCGCGCAACATTAAAGAAGGAGTCATCATTTTTGTCATCGGCTTTTGGAGGCGACGAGATGTCTCCTCTATCAATTCGGCCTACTTGCTGTCTTGTGGCGATCACAGCGACAGGAATGGTGAAAATCTGGGCAAGGGCACCTGCAACGGCACCCAACATTAACTCTGCAGCAGTTGAAAGAGGTGGTAATTTGGCCCCCGCTGGCAGTTTGCTTGTCAGGCGCTTGATATAAGCTCCCCTGACAAAGGAGTAGAAGAAGAAATAAGCATATTCTATGGGGAACAATGAGACAACATTCCAGATCTTGCAGAAAAAGACCCACGCATGGAGAAGGTATTCAACATGGTTGCGCCAAACCCACGGAACAAACCAACGAGGCCCTCCTTGCCGTATATTTTGAGGATAACAGAGAGGATAGACAAGTCTTTCTTTCTACCTCCAGAGGGAACCGCCTGGATCCTTGTCTTTGCACTGCAAAGAATAAGTGTTATCTTTCACATGGAGGAAACAACGTACACATCTAGAGGATACACAACACTGAGATAATACTGATGAGCACACGACTACTACGTCTGTAGTTGAGTGAAATAGCCTACGCAGTGCTAAAACAACCCCCAAGGGCACCAGCCAGCGCTGCGCCAAACGGGCTAAGCACTGGCCTCGACTGAACGGGCATTGGAAAGAGTAGAGTAGAGCGAAAGCAGGAAAACCGGCTACTCAACCGCCGTTATATCATGTGATATGAACTTGGCACACAACCTCCACATCGTCCCTTCTGTTCATCCTGATCTGCAACTGGCCGAAGACTTTGCAGAGGATGCACAGCGACAAGCAATCCAGGAGTATGGAATTGCTGGTCGTGTCTGGTACTCCTTCATGTCGTGTTCTGTTGCGCAGTCACCTCAATCCCATCCCGACCTCTCAGGGAAGCCGCATACGCGATGTTATTCTATGTCCAATCCCCACTCGAGTTCACCTATGATCCTCCTTTTCTCGCTACGACGTCTCCCCGAACCATACTCGAACTTGGGTCTGGAACAGGTGTTGTAGCCGCTGCAGTCGCACGTGTTGTTGATCAGCGTGAGGATTTGGTTATTGCAACGGATCTCCCAGAGGTCTGTATATATCTTCTCCGGACTCCGGCATATTGTTCTAACGGGCTACAGGTATGCCCTCTCCTCGACAAGAATCTTCGGATATCACCGAACACATTGGTGCGGCCTCTCGCTTGGGGAGACGAGAATACCGAACGTGAACTTGCCTCCGAATTATTCTCTGGATTGAATCCGAGGACATTGACGTATATAATTTGTAGCGATTTAGTGAGACCCAATTTGCTGTACATGCGCTCACTACTAACGTCTCGTTCTTTCTTTCAGGTTTACTTTCCTGAACTATTCGCGCCACTCCTCCGTTCCTTGATCCAGCTCACGTCCTCCATGTTTGTTCGTGACTTGAAACAAACAAAAGTCATCATATTTCACAAGGTCCGTAGCCTTGTAAAGGAAGCTCCTTTCTGGTCCGCTTTTGGCCTTTGGTTCGACTTCACTCCTATTCTGGTCAAAATGAAGGACCAAGGGACAGAGGACTGGCGGCGATTTGATGAAGACACAGGTGATATCTTACTCGCTTTTGTCGCCCGCCGACGTACCGAGTCATTCAAATGGCAGGTGCCTGCGGACAATCGAGCCCTCCTGGCTGGTCTTGGCGCCTGGGATAATGACAAAGAGAAGGGAGACGACTCTTTCGAATCCTTGTTGCTCATGTCCTTGGAAACCTCATGATAGTCTATATGTTTTGGTGCATAAATTTAGATTGCATCTTGGTATCATACAGACCAACACCGGAAACATTTCATACTGGAGCCCCTTTTGAGTTCGGTGATTCTTGCGACCACAATCACATAATTACTCACCAGTGGTGATCTATCGTCCACATGGATGGGTCTCTTTCAGTTAATTCTATGAATTCCTCCTCTCATTCTGACTCACTAGCAAAGTCATTCACAACATTGTCACTGAAATGTGTTTTGAAAGCACTCTCGTCTTAGGAGGGAGTGAATCCATAGTATGACCATCTTGCTCCCAGGCCTTCCTCTGCTCAGGTGAAAAGAGGAACCTACTTGGAAGAATTAATCCGCCGCTGGCCCTGGGCCATCTCGTGCAGTCGCTTCATTAGGGATTGTATGCCACCATCGGAACTCAAGTAGATAACCACGATCAATCTCTTCTCTCTGAAGGAACATGCCATCAGTTACAAATGCTCAAATTTTGTATCAGAAACCTTCATGTTATTTCTGGGGCTGAAAATCGACTGACCACCAAACAGAAAGTGTCCATATTCCTGTATGAGATTGGTACCTGATAGAGGAGGTACCTGATAGAGGAAATTGCTTTCCTCACTGGTTCACTGCCAATTCAGGTTAGCATTTGCGAAATTTCAGACAACTGTGCAGACAACTGTGCAATCGATGGTAGTTGAATCTACAACAAGGGATTAACCTTCTTTTATTGTCCCTGCACTTCAGCTCCAAGAACGACCTATCGTTGATGGTATGATATAGGATATATTGACATTCCGAGCAAATATAAGCAAGGCAAAGACAACAGTCAGCCGTACATGAGTGAGTGATATTGCTACAATAGGGGAAGGGGTATCGAAATGTACAACATGTTCCAGACATTCAGGTGTCTATCCAAGAATAATTTTTGTTACGTGAGAAAAAGTAATTCAAGTCCTGACCCACCCCTTACCTGATAAATACCACCAGGGCAAAAATCGTGATCATTACAAGACATCATAGGCACATAACAGCAACAGCGATGGCAAAGAGGGAGTCGGAGAAGGAGGGGCTAGAGCTAAACATACTCACGTCAGTCATTAATGGCACAATTGTCGTATGAAGGAGGAGCAAAAGGTATTGCTCTGGGACCTCGAGCATGCATCGTTGTGATCTCCACAGGCTCGGAGACAAGCGTAACATCAGAATCAGGTTGAAAACCTGCTGCCTCGAAGGGGTTTAGGACCATTGAATATGAAATGCTGAAATGGCCTATATCTGACGAAGGCCGTAGATCCTTTGGCAGTTGGATCTCACCCTCGAATTGGCGGGTATAGATATCACTCTGCATTGTCCGTGAGGGCCACCAGGAAGCTTTGCCCACGTCCTCCAGGATCTCATTCCATGCGACATCGACTCGCGCGTGTGTTGTCTTATTGTAAAACCGGACCCGGCGCCGGAGAATTACAACAATTGTACTGGGACTGCACAAGGAATCAAGGACTGTGGCATCTGATCCTTCAACGGTGAGGCAGCATGGGATCACGGTTCCGCGTGTGAAAGAAAGAGGTTGGGCGATAGCGAACTAAGGTCAATGTAAGATCAGAGGCAGATTGACAGAAACAAGAATACTCACTGTACAACGAGTCTCCACCTGCCGGGACTCGGGCAATACACCACGACATGACACTGGTCGTTGAATCTTCCAACCTTCAGGATCTGTCTCTGGATTGGGAAGGGGACAACCTTGGTGATACGCAAGCTGTCGGAGCAAGGAAGGGGGACTGGGTCGCGTACTGGGGACATAGCCAAATGGAGTTTTGATTCTGATGAGGAAATAAGCCAGTTACTGACCAAAGGGAGTCACCCCATGCTTACTGGCTATCTGCTCTGAGCTTTCCTCTCGAGATACGGAGAGTAATATCATACTGAATGCTTACTCGGGCCTGAGGCTCAAAGAAAGTTTCTGGAAGTCGGCAGGATCTAGCCTCGCCCGAGCTTGTGGACACTTGAACTGTCCGCGGGAGAGTAATCGACAACGGCCAGACGCAGTCCCCATATAATTTATTACCTGTCGTTCCTTCCGAGTTTGAAGGCATCCTGGGTGTATTCTGTATTTTTGACCAAACAGGAACGACATGATTTAGGAACACAAAGCAATCATCAGAAGAGGAACCTGTCAACACTCGGCCAGTGATCTATACCACCAAATTGTTCAACATTGAGTTGAAGACCAGACGATATTTCCCTCTCACCACAATGACTATGACCTGGATTGAATCTCCTTTACCAGCAGCTACCTCCAATTTCCCAGTGATGGCCTCTTTTTCCACAAAGGTCGGTAGAGCTCTGGGTGACTTTGCACCACTATCGACCTTGAGGACAATCTTTCCGTCATTAGTTTTGAATACATGTTCCGTGGGTTCGCGGCGGACCACCTGCACAGGCTGAGCAAGAAATTGACTTCGGGTATATGGCGGGAGATCATTAGTTACTGGAGCCAGCCCAGGACGAGTAGAGTATCTAGGTGGTGCCAAAGCATCCATGAAAGAGGGAGAGGGAGAGGGGTTGACCAACAAAAAGGCCTTCTTTTTGTAGAACCATACTATTTCGGTCACTCTTACCACCGTTCTATCACACATTATCAGACCCCTGTTGTACAGCACTATGGTTCCCACGCTGCTCCTAGAGTTCTTTGTACATAATCACAAAAAATTACATTACATAATCAATTTTGCAAGGTAGTGATTGACATGAGATTCCGAGAATGAATCCTTCCTTGGTATTGAGAAAAGTTCTAAGTCACATAATATAAAATAATGTAATGCCCCAACATCTTGCTACCACAAATCATCATTATTATTCCTGAAATACCTATTAAGATAGAATGAATTCTTGATCAGTGGCAAATGAAATTAGCCACAAGTCTAAGTGACTTACTTCAAGGGCTTAATTCTCATGTCACAGTATATATGAGAAATGCTAGACAAAGAGAATTCCTTCAAGGAATACTTAAAACCAGATACCCTCAGCAGATTAGTAATGAACAATTCAATGAAAGAGATCTTTCTATAGTTAGTATGGATTCTAGTCATTCATAGTCTCTGGAATTTCATAGAACTTCATGAAATAACTTAACATAGGATGTTATGTACATAGTACAAGAAGTTATCTAAAATTAGAATGTTTCTGAGTCACTAATTAAATGAGATCTTAACTAAACTACTTAGTAATTCATTTGTATAAATACTATAATAAGAGTAGGATGTCCTATATTGAATAGGAGCTAATATATGATTGGTCTCTAAGGAAATAGTAGAAAAGCCATCAACACTGGTTATAAAAAAAATAAGAGACTTTCCAAGTATTATGAAATCTCTACAGCTTAGTGTATGGAAAGATAAGTCAGATGACCTACTTTTTTCTATATCTACCATCTTATTAGGTGTAATTCTATCACATATCCTCCAACATCCATACTCTTCCAGTGCAGACAACATTCTATTTCCAATCACCTATCAACCTAAGAACCAAACCCTGTATTTCTCATTAATTTAATAAAGTCTAAATAATAACTTTCACAGTATCTAACAATCCAGAGTATGTATAGCAGTAGAATATTATTAGATTATCACTTCCATATTTAAAAATATAGCTACTATATACTATTCTCTAGTCTGATAATCAACTTGAATTGTATCACACCCACATCTATCCATCTAAATTTCTATTATCCAAAATTATAACTATATAATGTATAGGCCAGGCATAACATTATCTATTGAAGCCAAGATTAAATTATCTACATAATATTACTTCCAACTCTCTTCCAAAACTTGACTTGCTAAGTTATATTTTTATTTCTGCCTTTTATTCTATTATTCCAGATAAACTTAGCAAGTGCAAATTGCTTCTAACAAGTCCATACTTAAAGACAAAAATTTATAGGGTTATATGGAGTTCAAACAAGTATGAAAACTTATCCAAAAAAAAGCAAATATTAGAGTTCAAGATGTATTACATCCTGTTCTGACCACATGTTAGGTATAGTTCACATCAGAGGACAAAATTCTATGGAGTTGGCTTAGAAATACATAGAGTATGTAAAACTCTATACTAGAAGCTTAATGATACAAACTTGTCAGAACAACCTTAGCTTTAGCTTATGTACTGTACCATCTATCTATCACATAGTTGTAATTTCAGAGAATTAGACAGAGTCCAAAGTGAGGGTGAGTGCTAATGTTAGTGTGTTACCATTAAATACTGGAGATTGAGTTCAATAGAAGTTAGGGGGTTTCAGTACATAGCACTAAGCAGAGGTTTTAGTGGTAAAACACTAAAAGATTAGATAGGGGAATACTGCTATGGAAGGCCAAATTTAATAGGAGTATTTCTGTCATAGAAGACTGAATACCCAAATTGTTGCATTATCACTATGAGAACATGTTTTCAGAATAGGTGAACTTGACATATAATACCATATCTGTTCCAACCTATAGATAATACTTTTTTTCTCTTCTGTACTTCCTAATTTCTTCTAGTATGGATCACATCTCTCTATTCCCCCTTGGATATCCTTGCTAGACCCTTGCCAACTCCATTGATCTCCATCCCTAATATTTGAGAATTACTAGTAAACCAGAGTAACTTACTTAACAGTTTCTATTTTAGATAACTACTTTAAGCAGTATATAATCCAGTAGTTTATACTGTATTAGCTTATCCCAAAAATCAGCTAAAACTAACATCCTCTTCTAGTATTGGCAATGATACATCTCACTACCCTCTAGTAGTTTACATCTACTAAGTTTTCCAAGTCTAGTTCCAAAATATATGACTAAAACAGCTAATAGAGATGCAATACACAAGCTAAAGCTAAAGATCATTCCAATCTATCTTCTACATTCTCAGATAATATACTAACTAATATATTTGGACTTCTGAGATACCTTATCAGATCTCAGATAATGAGGTATGATGTTACAAACTTCATTCAGCTTGTATTTCCACAACTAGTGAACTGATTTTCACAAACTAAGTTGTGCTAAAAAGTCATAAATGAGAACTATCTGCATATATGTAGGATGTACAAATGTGACAACAAAAAACCAAGATATCAGGCCATCAGTAACTGTAAAAACTTTGTTGGCTGATATCTCATAAATAGCTAGATGGATTCATATGATTAAACAACTCAAAAGCCTTTTTTCTGCCTACTTTGCATGATGGTATTCACAGTTATGCTTTCAATAGCAGTGATCTATAGTCATTGCTAAAGCATACATATCTTGGAATGAGGTAGGTTTGTCTTGTTCCCAGATAAAAATCAGATTCTAGATTTAATTGGGAAACCACTAGTAATAGTAGTGATATAAGATATTATTTCTCTGATCTAATTAGAAAACATAGTATATGAAGTCTACATTATAAGTAGAGATCTTGTTGCTAGGCTTCATATAGAGATTATCCAATATACTAGCTACTTTACTAATAAAGTCTGAGAGACCAAAATATTAATATAGCTTATTGACAAATAAATTCTAGTTAGAGAGCCAGAGCCTACTTCAAACCAATTCTAAATAATTTGAGATAGATAGATCATTATGAAATTAATCTTTGCTATGTTCATATCAAATTGTATAGAGTTTACACAAAAGTATAAATGATATTGGAAAAGAAAATTATTAAGCTTGTCAAGCTTAATACTACTAAAAGTATTAGTAATGTAGGCTTTAGTTCCCCTTGAATTAAAATTAGAACTGGAGATTTGATTAGCATTAAGTGAATTCACAATATGACTGAGTATATCAGCTAATTACTCATTAGTTGAATTATTGCTATGTTGGAACTTTGACCATAAGTAAGTTGAAAAGTGAGAAAGATTAGATCTATTAGTAGCAGAATTAGTAGTAAGAGCATCCTTCCAATTAGAATTATTGTCCATAATAACAATCTTAGACTAAAGATAGGTGAAACTGTCTGAACAGATTGAATTGCACAGGTTGGAAACTGAGAAGATGATCAGCCTCTTTGATAAATCCATTTTTATAATTCTAAAGCATTTGGAGGATATTATCTAATGAGGTTTTTATTAAAATATGAAATAGTGTTGAAAGATGTCCCAAGTGGTAGGACCAGAGTTGACTCTGAGTAGGTTAAAAAGTTATGGTGGGAGAAAGCTATTTGGACTTTTTAAAGTGTAATGAACTTTGGAAGGTTTGTAAGTGGAACTGTAACAGAGGTGTTGAGCAGACAGAACTGCTTAGAAGTAATAGCAAACTTGGAAGTCTGATAATACTATCAGATGCAGTTTATACCAAGAGGTGAAAGTCTATAGGGTTGACTCAAATATATATAAAGTATGGAAACTTTATACAAGAGGCTCAGTGATATAGACTTTGTTAGAACAACCTTGACTTCAGCTTATGTACTGTGCTATCTGTCTGTTACATGGTCACAACTTCAGATAACTTAAGAAAGTCTGAAAAGAAGTTGAGTGCTTATAGCATGTTACCATTGAACACTAGAAATTGAATTTAATAGAGCTTATCTTTGTTAATTATCAAACTAGTGAATTATAGTATAACTACTGGTCTTATATACAGATCATATAGTTAGGAGATGCTCAGGCATTTCAGTGTATAGCATTGAGTAGAGGTTTCAGTAGTGAAACACTAAAAGAGGTTGGATAGAAGAACTCTACTATTATGACTTAAAGCTCAAAGAGTTA
>Ga0157368_1000234_pt1 | contig 26654 bp, 27 predicted proteins | sample AttbisABBM3_FD_113146 | JGI IMG/M metagenome (GOLD analysis project Ga0157368, IMG submission 113146) | Fungus gardens microbial communities from leaf cutter ant in Botucatu, State of São Paulo, Brazil - Atta bisphaerica ABBM3 | ecosystem: Host-associated > Fungi > Mycelium > Unclassified ... | reverse complement strand
AGCTGGAGAGGCACATGGTGTGGGTGAGGATTGAGCTTCAGGAATGTCTTCACTCCAATCCATCAACAAATCATCCCTAGGACTTGAATGACTGGGATTGCAGAAATATTGTGAAATTTTCTTGACTTCCTCTGCCGTTTTCTTGGCGGGGGTATGTTTCGATTTCATTGTTAACTTGCTCGAAGTGTAGAAAAATGAAATTACTATTCCTTCCTATGAGCACTCACCACACAAGATGGTGGTAGGAGGAAAGAAGTTGGTCGACAGTGACATGTAATGTCATGCTAAACCCTAATCCTAGTTTCTCAAAATAGAAAATAAAATGAAAATGTATTGGTTTATTGTGAGTTTCTTTAATAACAACAAGTATAGGTCCAAGTAGTGGTTCTAGAAGATGGCAGTACTATGTCAGAATTCAAATGTTATTTAAACTTTAATCACTACATATGTAATATTACAAAAACAAATTTCCAAATTAGATGTTTAGTAGTAATATTCCACTATTATCTGTATCTGTCATATGCAACGTGACATTTTGATATGGAGTCACGCTGCCATTCGGCTCTTGATTTCAATCGCCTCTTGCTGTATGTTGGCTATATTGGTCTGCCAATGCCTTCATATTTGTGTTATTCTTGTACTTGAACTCCCCAGGCGAAAGATCATCCAATAAGCATCTAGAGCGTCAGTTGCTTTCCCACAGCTTCTTGTCTGCTATTCTATGGTTATGTCTTCTGCTAAAGATTTTCGTGTTGCTATTGTCGGTGGTGGGATGTGTGGCATAGCTTGGTAATGGGTATCAGTTTGACTGCGATAAGACATTAATAAATCACAAACAGTGCTGTTAGCCTATCTCTGAAAAACATCCATGCTGATGTTTATGAAGCTGCTGTATATCTTGTCGTCATTTTTGATATTGTAATGGATTCACAATAGTTTTTAGCCTCGGTTTGGCCAAGTGGGCGCAGGGGTTGGATTCGGTGAGCAATCTGTACAATAGCCGAGATTTACACATAAGACCATTCAACAGGTCTCAACGCTATCAAGGCTCTCGATGAACTTGGTATTCTAGATCCTATCATGGAGAAAGCAGGTAACAAGATGGCTCTGCGAAGCTTCAACTTTGTGTCGGGTTATGGCCGGCATGAAACTATCTATGACGTGAGTGATGCAGTTTGCCTAACACTGGATCTTGATCTCATTTAGGAGTAGTACGCCAAGCATTCTCGCCAGTTCGGAATTGGAATATATAGGCCCACATTTCTTGATGCCCTTTTGCCTTTGCTTAACCCAAATTCCCTCCACCTCAACAAGAAATGCACTCACGTCATACCACTTGAATCTGGTGCTTATAGCTTGCATTTTGAAGACGGAGCCGTTCATGAAGTTGACTTGGTGATTGGGGCTGACGGTATCAAAAGTGCCGTTCGTAGTTCTGTGACGAAGAGTCCAACTTCCGACCGGGTTTTCACTAATATGGTTGCTTACCGTAACCTAATAGATCTGGATTCTCTATATAAAGCAGGTCTCAAAACCAAAGTACATGATGTGCCCGTCTGTTGGATGGGAGTGGACAAGGTCAGTCCAGCTTTCCGAAAAACTCACAGTCTTGATGATACTCCTCAGCATGTGATTACATATCCTATCCAGGGAACAAAAATGGTTCGTTCTGAATGACAAACCTAGAACTCACTCAATTTTTTGCCAGCTCAATGTCGTTCTCTTCTCGAGCGATCATTCAAAGCCTATGGGACCTGAAAGAAAGGGTGCATGGGTTGAAACTGTCCCTAAATGTGAAATTGAAGCCAAATACGCGGAAATGGGAAATGACGTGAGAATCCTTGTGGACCACGTTAGCAACGCAGGGAAATGGTATATCCACCAAGTAGTTCCACTTCTCAGCTACGTTTCTGGCAGAATTGTCCTAGTTGGTGATTCAGTGAGTCAGCCCCTAAGGTAGAGCCAACCTGTGATCTAACCTCTCAATAAAGGCACATGGAATGCAGCCACACCTTGGATCAGGTGTAGGGCAAGGTTTTGAAGATATCTACGTCCTTTGTCGTTTGTTATGCTACCCAGAAACCAGACGATCCAATCTTGACGTGAGTTTGATTGATGTTAGTCAGTCCAATGTCTGAATGCCCTACCTCAGCTTGTTCTTCGGATCTATGACGAACTGCGGCCACGTCGAGCCAACATGGTGCTCGAAGAAAGTGCTCGTGTTGGGCGAATCTACGACGGCTTCGGAAAGCCAGGTCAGGGTTCTGATTGGGCAACAGAAAAGTTGACTGGTATCTGGGATCCTGTTTTGCATTATGATTTGAAACAAGAAGTCGACGCTGCGCTGAAGAAATTGGAAAAAAATCCGGACTTTGGGTCCACCAAGTCACACCTTTGAACCATTATACTTGGTGAGATGAGTCATTGAGTACAGAGGGAGGTATAAGAAATCAGGGTATTAGGTGCAAAGTAAGATAACAGGACAGTATATGCATATGTAAGAATGTAGGATACAAAACACAAACGTTATGCAGAATTTAAGTCAATGGAGTCGGCATTGAGAACCCGAATTCCTCTATGCAGTAGCCACTTGGTAACTCCCAGTTTGTGAGATTCTTTATGGAATGAAACAGGTAGAAAGATATGAACGCAAACCCTATGGACCTCAACTGAGATTAAACAACTGGAGAACATCGAACGCGGCTTTAAGAAAAAGAGAAGATCCAGGGTCTATCTCCTGACACAGCTCGAGGTAGCAGTCGAAATAGTCCTATTTCTACGTCGGCTTCCTCGATAATTCCAAGCTTGAGAACTAGTCATAATGGAAACTAACTTTTACGGTGGAGATGAACGAGACAAGGTGAATGTAACAAGAACTTTATCTCTCTAAGGGTTCAGAGGAAAGCAGATTTATTGGTATTTTGCTGCTATGAACTCAGAACACACTCTCGGATGACAAAATCAATTCTGGTATCCTGGGGTTTGAGTCAGAAAAGCGTCCGCTGTCATCATGACTTCACCAGCCAGTACCCTACTCCCAGCTCCCAGCTCATCCCATCGCCAGCTCGCGACTTCGATACGTTACCAAGAACGTCGGCCTAAATTTGGTATGTTTCCTTTCCATTTCATTATATCTTCTTTTACTCCGCTCGCAACTAATCGTCTTCATTCCGTCATCGGATAGGCGTTCAACCGGTATATTCCCGCTTCCTCACCGAGTTCTCGAATAACATCACGTATCATTGTCCATTCTGTCTCAGCTACCTTGTCCTTATTGTTAAAAACTTTCCACATGGACCATGTTTCTCAGAGCCCAAAGTCTCACGGGATACTAAGTTCACACTAAGGAAAGCGGGGTCTCGGCGATACAGAGACGTGGATAAGATTAAGTTGAATATATACTTGTTTACCTAAATTTGTAGTACAAACAATCCGATGGATCTTAGATTGTTATCACTCCGGATTTCAGCCATCCTCTAACTCAGTGTCACTGTCACTACACAAATTATCAAGCATTGGCGAAATTATATCATTTGTGCTGAATTCCTTGAAAAATGTTCATCAATTCGAAAATTTCAGTAGACAACAACGGACAGACACTGTTGTGCTTACACCTGTAACCTCCTCTCCTCTAAAATGAGTTTCGATGGCCGATAGAGCCAGCAGCAAATTCCCTATGAACTAAGGGCACTGTGTTGGCCACGATGTATACATATACGACGACGTCACGATTATCACTGCACGTGCGCCCACCGTGTCTTAGCACTAGTTTGCTTGTTACGGTATAGAAAATAGGAATAAACAACAACAACAACATATCACTGCACGTGATCTTGTTGGTTGGTTGGTGAATTACATAATCTTTTACCTTGTCGACGAGCTTTGCTGGATACTACAAGAACTCTTCTACGTGTCAAGCACTACCACGCTAGCAATCGATTAACACCGACAGTGTTGTCATTTTCTTTTTAACAGTGCCCAGTCACGTGTCTTGACTGGCCCTTTGTTGAAAGGTTTCCTTGGAAACTTGCGTCCACGTCTACAATGTTTCTCTCTCTTCACAATCGATTTCACTCCACAATCTATTTCACTCCACTTGTGGCCCTAAGTTTCTCCACGAATACTGACTCTTCCCTTTGGCGTTCAACCATCCATCCCAGACGTGACGTTCTTCAAAGATTCTTCAAAGACACGGGCCGATCATTCGCGCTCAACTCAAAAATCCTGCCCAAGAAATAACAAAATAGCAAGGTCTGCGGAACTTATGAGCATGTGTTGTTTGCTACCAGAACGCTGATATCGTCTATCCTTTAAGTAGTACTGGCGTCGCGTGCTTGACTTTCACGCGTTACCGGTTCCTTGTCACAGCGACACGGTGAAGCAGTCGTCTTTTGGACAGTCATCTCGATATCCATATCTTGAACGCTCTGTTGTGGTGTTACTGACGGCCAGTCGTCGCCTTTACTCTTCTTGTCTGATCGGGAAACTCGATCGCAGACAGATAAAGGCCGGAGTCTACTTACTATTGGTTTGCCTCTATCTATGATCACCCAGCCAGATCACTTCAACCTGTTTCATCCTACCGCCAACCTAGTGGGTGCCATCAAACACCTTGTAAACGCATGATTACCCAACGATTTCCTGTTATAAGGCCATGTACTCTCCGACTTACCACTTCTACTACTACTGCGTCTTCATTCCTTTGTATCCTAGGCACAAGGTTATGTTTTCCCTGGAATCGGCTTACCCCGCAGCATCCAGTTCCTGATACCTGTCTTTTGTGATCTGTTTTCTTCTCTATCTTTGACTTACTAACGCTCTTATCGTGAAGACCGCAGCCTGTTTTAATGTAGTTGAGGTGATTCGTTCAGTCTTTTGACTGCAGTTTCATTCACCAACTTTGATCTTAGACTCTTCAATATATTTGTTATCATGGCGTCCAAGCCTTCAACGTTCCTTCTACCGATAACAGTTTGATCTCCCCGCTCCGCCTCTGATCCGTCCTCTTCGCTTTATCGTGGAATATTCTTCTGTCACCAGTCGTGCCCTGGTTTGTATTGCTGGTTCAGTTTATGCATTCGATACGGTATCCGCCCTTCGTAAAGCCGCGTGTCATTTCGGTGGAGTTCTCAGAACATCGGTGCGGCAACCCTTACTTAACCCACGTGTCAGCAAGTCTTGTGCCACTGACCCTATTCAATTTCGCTGAGAAACTAAGTGGCTCCTGATTAATCTAGAATATGACCTCATTATTGTCAATCGGTCTGAAATCATGACCTCGACTCATGACTTTCCACTTCGACAAGATAACCTCATGGAACTCAAGAAGAATAGTTGGGCAAGATAATAGTGTGGGTAGACCCGTGACACACGTTCTCAGGTAGGTTCTCGTGATTCCTTGATATGGTAATGTGAAAGAGGACTAAGGTAACAATTTAGGCATTGCTCGCTCCGACGTACAGAAGCCACGCCCCGTTTATCGGTCACCCGCCTTATTGCCAGTTCTGCATCGAAATTCCTAAGCATATTTAGTAGGTGCTTCGCCGCTCAGTCATCTCTTATTGTCTTGCTGCAGGCGGAAACAATGCAACACCGAGTAATGATTCACTACACTTTCGGAAAGTGGTGTACAAGATAGGGAAATAAGTGAAGAATATGGACAAGACAAGCCACCAACAGCAGATAACAACAGCAATAACAACAGATGTGAGACAACAGGAGAGGATATGCAGAAATTGAAAGTTCAAGAGTCCAATGAAAGAAGTGGGGATTGCCAAAAACCATTGCGCGCGGGAGTGGAGGTGTAGATTGAACGGATTTATCGAGACGCATCGAAGGAGCGGTCCTCGATGGTAACCCATACTCTGGAAAAACCGACCTCCGGTCGTGAAAAAAGCATAAATCATCGTACGTGTCTTTGAAGCGAAAGCAAGAAAAAACTACAACTATACTTACAAACGGACCAGAGAACAATGAACAAATTTCGAAACGACGCGCAGCGCCGTTCGTTCAGAACATGAATCCAGGAGCTATCATTTCCTCGAAGCTGGCCATGGTATCCTGCAAGAACGTACAACCTTCCAATACATGACTGATATCCTGCCCAAATTCCAAAGGCGATGAAGATTGAATCAAATCTTCAGTGAGTTTGTCTCCGAGCTCAGTAGCTGGGATGGAGCTCAAATTGAAATCATCACCAAGCAAAGTTTCTGAACCAGTGGGCCAGATGGAATTGGTGTCCCATGTATACGACGAGAGATCTTGAAGAATATCGATGTCGGTTGGTACATCGAGCTCACTCCTTTGCGGTTCGAGCATGGGAACATCGACGCCCACAAGCTGTTGAGTGAACGATTGATCGCCCATCGCGGTGAAAGGGGTATAAGGACTGGACATGGGAGACGAGGAATCTGAAGTCGCCCCAGACCCGGGAGAGAGCAATTCCGGAGGCAATAGTTCATTGACGGTGGTGAGCGGCAGACCGTTCCCTTGTGATTCCGACGTCAGCTGGGGCGCAGCAAAAATATTCTGGAGGAATTCAGACTGTGTGGAGGTGATGGTGAGCTAAAAATCTGACTGTAGGATGGGTACTTACGTTGAGGCCAGTTCCGAAGTCGAACGATGACGGTGACATGAAATCTTCTTCAGGCAAAAAGTCAAAGTTATTGGCACAATTCTCAGGTTGTCCTGTCTGCGGGGCGAACAAAGTGAGAATTGGTAGCAATGATGGAGATGTTGGACATGGAGGAGCCATTTGGTAGACATTGGGAAGCAGGATGGCTTGATATGGTGGTGGCGTGGGGGCCGAAGCGGAACTGCCTTCGGGCTGAGAAGGCCCGGGAAGAACGAAAGCCACGTTGTCGGGACTAGGCTCATCACCCTTGGGATCAGCCTGGCCAACCTTCTTTCCCTTCGCCTTGTCCTTGGAGCGCTGAGGACGATATACATAGTTGGGGTACATTGCCTCGTGCTCTTTCTTTCGCTGCTTCGCCTTGTCCTCCCATACCTTCCGTTCCGCGAAAGTCAGGGACTTCCATTGTTGACTGATTGTCTTGGAAAGATCTGCTTGTCTTTCTTTCTTGGTGGGGCCATCAAGGATGTCCTCGTTGGCGGCCGCTTGTCTGTCCTCGCAGCATTTACGACGGAAGAGGATGAAAGCATTCTCCGGACGCTTGATGTAATCAGAATCACCTTTACGTGGACGACGCTCCTCATCGCTACTGATGCTACACGTCGACGACTTGCGTCGTTGATGAGTCTTTGTCTTAGAAGGGCGGGGTGAGGGAGATGCTGGTGAAGCGGGGGTGAGGGTGCGCTGAAGTTGCTGTGGACTTGCCGTTAAGGTGGGAGACGGTATACGTTGAGGAGAGAGGTTGAGCTGATCAGAGTCAAAGGGCGAGTGGGACGGCGAAGAGTAAGGACTATCTGTGAGATTGTGCGAAGGAGGGAAAGTAAATGTTCGGGGCGTAGGGGAGATGATAGCGAGCGTCGGGGGCTGAAGAGCATCAGTCGTCACTTCGAGTGCTAGATGAAACAGGTTAGTCCTCTTATTCGGAAGCAGATAATATCAAAAGTAGCTCACATCGGGACTGGGTATCACGAGTGCGGAGAGCAGGCATAATTGTTTTCAAGTTAAAGATATTTAGGAAAGAATAATGAGAAAAAAACGTTGCGTGGGCGTCGTAGTAATAACAAAGGGTGAAAACAGGTGCTCCTGCGCGCAAAGGGGGAAAAGAGAGAAAGAATAATGGGTCCTGTGAACGAGGATGCGATTGGTTTTCTTAGTCTCTGGTAACTCAGGGAGAACAATTGCACGAGCGGGGCACGAAAAATTGAAACAATAGCGTCGGAGAGTTTTATAGTTATGGCAAGCCAGATATGGTTCGGGGCAAGGGCACGAGTCTAATCTCGTAAGGGTCATCTTGGTTCAGAGCTTCATCGCAGAGTCCGAAAACAGATCTACGAGGGTCTGTTATCCCGATATGGGTTGAGTATGAGATTCTCTGCAATGGAGGAAATACTGCTATTGTCTTGCTAGATCGTTTTTGATCTCTGCTTTCTCACACAACCTTGGACATAAACCCTGGCTGCCTGATCTGGCTACGACTCGGTTCGTAAGAGAAGGTGAACCGTGCGGCCGGCCATGGGACCCCCGCCTCCCGCCCGACATTCACGAAACTTTGACTCTTCTTGAATTTGATTACCATTTCCCTTGCGGACGGGAGGGAGGTCCCCATGTCAGGCCTCCTCGAATGCAACCCATAGTGTGCTTTGTGATAGTTCAATGAGTAGAATACAGTCCATGGTAGTAAGGAACAGAGGCACGACCACTCTAGTAGTATGAACTAGCACGTGATAGAGATATATTCACTTGCGAGGTCAATCGGGTCTAGTGGAATTCCCAATTTCCAATGAAATGAAACATGTGGCCAACATGAGGGTTGTTAAAATTCTTATGATGTGGGTCAATAAACACACTGCCCATGGGTCACGCCTTACCTGAGAGCCGATTGATTTTTTTCCTCGACCTCAACTCAACTTTTGGGATCTTTGAAATCATATTTCCCTTGATCAAGTCTGGATAGACATTTGTTTTGTAGGTCTATTACAGATATTTTTGTAATAAGGCACGTGTTGTTTCATGTCAATCAAAAACAGCTTGAGCAAGTCCAATCTCTCTTCTCTCTCTCTCTTTTCTCTCTCTCTCTCGTTGAGCCACGTGCGTAGAAAGTTATTAGCTAGCTGACTGACTGGGGGATTTCACACAATTGGACAAGGATCTACTAGTAGACAATGCTGGATACACGAATTGAAAGAAAGAAAGAATGCTATGAGTTGGATGTTAACTCCCTAGATAAATATGAGTTGGATTTCTTATCGAGGATTTGAACTGTCAATGGCAATCAGGCATTTGATCCCATATGTGCCAGAGTTAAAGTTAAATTAAGAAATGGCTTCCCGACGACAGCTGGGGTGCTGATGGGATTGAATTATTCATATCGTATCGATCCGAGCCGCCGTATTACGTAATCAGGTGTAACCGAACTCATGAAGAAATATCAAGCCATTGTTCACATATACTTTCTCTATCCGTTGACCATCAATTAGCTGATAGTGGTCTATTGGGTGATAAGAAACCCACTTCCGATGGCTGAATCAAGGAGACAATAATAGAATTTGGATGATGATTTCTTTTGGTAGGGGAATCGTATAATATTGTCGTATGATTGCCTCAGAAGAAAATCAGATGGGTGTCAAGATGAAACGACAGTTTAGAACATAAGACGCGATGCAAATGTCAAAACCGGTGTGTTGCTTGATGTGTAAACTTCTTCAGAAAGGGTCCGATTCCTTCTAGGCTTTCGAATGACACTTGTAGTGGTCTTGGATTGAAGTGCAGAATAATGAACATCAAGAGCCAGAGAGGGAGGCCTGAGATATTGAAAGTGAAGAAGACAACATGATTCCAGGAGGTTCTTTCTCTGATGGATTAGTGTGCCATTCTCGCTCGCTCTCTTAATGGTTGCGTCTCTTCTTTGTTCGGAATTAGCTTGTTCAGTCTAGAATCTCAGACAAGTCTGATTCTTGCTGGACTGGACGATAGAGAGCTGCATTTTTTGAGATTCTACGACAAAAGACACGTTGAGTGGCACCTGGGAATAAAACCTTTTTACTCAAATACACTCACACATCCGTCGCGGGAGTCGCAGTCAAAGAAATCATCACTGGGACCCTGTGCAGCGATATCAAGGCCACCCACTCGTATCAAAGGATCACTTCTGAGGCTTCGGTACTTCATCTTGGGCGTTTCAACTGTGGGATCCCGAGATGGGCCTATGTCAAGCTCGTGAACTTGACTAGGGTGTCATCTTCTGGCTTGTGATTGAAGGAAAAATTCACAAGCAGGCAAGCTAAGCAGGATTAAAAAGGCTATTGAATGACCGGATTTGGAAGTTACTTTATGCTGTCAATTAAAGAAGTCGTTCATCTAGAGGCTTCCTTCCTCTGTATCGTACTGAGCCGTCTGGGACAAGTGCACATTAGGCGGCTATACAGGCATGGGAAGGGGCGTAGAAGCTCAATGGATATCATGTTCCCCATTGTTTGGGATATACATGACTGTTTGAGGTAGTATCAAAGGGAGGATATAAACTTTCTCCATTGTCTAGATATACTATCATTATTATTTAAACTACGATTGACATTCGCATTATTCTTGCTTTCTACAGGTTATATAGATCATGAAAATCCGCGGATGTCTAAGGCTCGGTGCATTGAACCCGACGAGGCAAGCTCGTGCAGGGATTGTCCGTGCTTCTGAACATTATCTTTTTGTCTCACGGCCATCCATGTGGCCTTGCACGGGGAGACAGAGTACGTACAAATCGGGCTGCCCAAGGGAAATGGAAACATCATTTACTCGGAAAAATGTGTGTGTGTGTGTGTGTCATGATATGATGTATTTCTTTCGGTCGAACGGCGATGTGGCTTGGACTCATTCAGAATGGACGTAATAAAAAGACCTCGTGGGACAGTTTCTGATGTTATCGCCGAGCATCGGTAAAACCGGGGAATAAAATCGGCCCACGATACGTAATACGCCTGGACTCGGGCCCATCGTCGCTTGATGTCATCCGTACCATTCCAAACAGTAGTTGGCCTAGTGAGTGTCCAGATATCAGCCCTGTGCCCATTCGCTGGACCGATTATTATCAGCGGTGAGCAATATATTCGCCGGTGAATGACGTCAGCGGCGGTATGACGTCATGGACATGTGGGTCACGACAAGATCCGTGTAGCGGCATAGGCACACATCATGTGATGATTCAGCCGGTATGATCCTGCGCTCATGGACAAACACACCCAAAGGCAAGAAACCAATTCCCTGCGCAAATACATCGCCCTTTCCCAACTATCCCCACCCTACTCCTGCTGAGGCATTGGAAATACACCAGCTTTTGAATTCCACCCATCGTCCAGATGCACCGCTTGTGCGGCGTCCTCCCCAGACGACCACCAACAACTCTGCACAAACCTGTGGAAATGTTCCCAATGTGATGGAGGCTGTCATTGGAACCATCTTGTCTCAAAATACATCTGGAACCAATTCTGCTCGAGCCAAAAGGGGCCTGGACGACGCGTTGGGTCAGAACAATTTCGAAGCGATGGCAAATGCTCCAATAGATCAGGTCGTAGATGCAATCAGGATCGGCGGCCTTGCGAATAAGAAGGCTAGAATGATACAAGGGTTGTTGCGTGCAGTCAAGGCGCGGCACGGTGTCTATTCTCTCCAGCATCTCGCAGAAGAATGCCAGCCGCCGGCTGACAAACCCTCAGCCATGCAAGACGAGGAAATAATGCAGGAGCTCCTCTCGTATGATGGCGTAGGACCCAAGACGGCCTCGTGTGTTTTACTTTTCTGCCTTGGAAGGGACTCTTTTGCGGTTGACACGCATGTCTATCGCTTGAGTCGTCTCTTGGGATGGATACCCACCAAGGCCAACCGAGTTCTCGCCCAAGCTCATCTGGACGCTCGTGTTCCTGCAAACTTGAAGTATGGCCTTCATGTTTTGATGATTCAACATGGCCGCGCTTGTAAGGGATGCAAGAAACCGGGTTCAAGGCAATCTTGTCCGTTGAAGGATTATTTGAAGCAAAAAAGAGTTAGCTCAGGAGAAGATATCGATCATCGCTTCGGGCATTTCGCTGAAAGTACAGAGAAAGGGGAATGAAGTAGTAGTGGCTCTCGACTTGGTTGTCAGGCCCTCCAACTAGTGCTGGCTCGGTTTCATTGCGACATCTAATTGAGTGACCAATCAAAATTTATAATTCTTGGCGACCCTCCACCTTTGGTCGGTGTATTTTTAACTTGTGCATTTACATTTGTGAGGTCTATTGTATTGGATTGGTGGAATGTGGAATTCAGAAATATCTAATTTCAGGATGACTCATATGTCATCAACGCCCAAGGCCGCCGAGAGGGCCCAAGTGTTCATCGGACTTGGACACGAGATACTCGAGAGAAGTGGTGGATTGATTGATCTACACGAACTCTTGTCGAATTCTCATTCGGGAGGGGAATAGGATCGTGTGGGAGTTTATTTTCTCACTCGAGAGAAAAGCTGATTGGTCCTGCGAGATTTTAGAGTGGAGAATCATCAACCCCCGGTCACTCTGCGTTTTGTTGGTGACTCACTTCTCAGGATTCCCGGAATCCCCACCGGTGTTTGAGAAAGATTGATTTCTTGATTATAAGGCCTACTGAAGAACCCAACCCTCTATCTGATCATCATCTGGCGTTTCTGATAGAAATTTCATCAGGATCGACCGACGCAGCCTTGACTATATTTTTGGTAATATATCGTCGTGAGCCTCGTGGCCCCCCGCCTACTGTGCTATCTATGGGATAATTTCTGTGGTCAGCGTGACACACGTTCCATACACATTTTAAGACTTGTCGTGTGTCAATATCATGGAACGGTGACAAAGGAACTTACTTTCTCCCAGCCGTTAGTATATATGGAGAATCCTTTTCGGGGTCAGATCCAACAGTGCCAATTATGAAGCTTCATCATCCCTAGGAAGCCTCGGTCTCCATGAGACAGATGTGTGTGTGTGTTAGAATGATGGAACGGATGGTCTATGTTCCAAAGGAAGAACTTGCGACCCCCCCATTTCTAGGGCGAAAACACACCCTCGAGAATGACATAGGCAGATGGTCGTTGTTTGAATTTTTGAGGAACAGGCAAGGAGTTGTATAGTGCCGTCAAGGATCACTATTGTCAGCACGTACTAGTCCCGATTTACAAGTGTGTAGGTACCATGAGATCAACGAATAAAAATCCATCTTCTTTCGAATTGTCGGGGAGCGTGGCACTTTGCTGTTCGGGTCCCCTTTATGGGATAAGAAGCGAGCGAGCGAGCCTCATGTATTGAACAAGCGAATTCTACCCAAGGTAATGGCATTCACACATGAGCAAGTTGTGAAGCTAGAAGGCTGTCATGAGAAAAAGAAAGTGATGTTTGGCAGTTGCCCTATGACCGTGTGGCCCGTCGGGCTACAGCACGTTATCCTTGCACTCGTTGCGCCCTGGTCGCGCTCGGTCAATGTACTTGTTGTGCCGATAATCTACCGAGATGTGGTGATTGAGAGCATGGGGGATCTGAGGGTGACGGAGATCATAGCACCGCCGTCGTCTGGACTGAGCACCACGCCGTCGTCTGGACTGAGCACCACAGCAGTCCGCGTCCTCCAGTCTTGATTCCCACGGCACCTCGTCCTTGGCACCCTCGTCATCACGGACAAACTCGAGTCTGGACGTCCTCGTCCTTGCTATCAACCCCAAGTGGCTCTCTTCTTGGATCAGCGCTTCCTCTCCCAACATCTGGCAACGCGCCATCACTTTCCATTCAGATCGACCTCGACATAGACTTGGTCCAGCATGATGGTTACCGAGAATTGGATCCAGAAGAAGCTGGAGAATATGACTTTGTCGTTGCTTAGTGACGGTACAATGATTCCACAGCTCAGCCGATGCTGATTGAGACGGCCGGCGTTGATGTAATCCGTAGAGCTAGCTTACCGTACAGTGATTCTGTAATGCGAATGTGGCGGTCATCAATGATTCCTTATCAGATGGTGTATCTCCTGTCTTCACTTACAAACAAGGACTTGATCAACGGTTCAAGTCAGTTCTCTTTCTCTCTCTCAGGAGATCGTCCCCTTGACAGAAGATCAAGAAAAGGGGACGGCGTGTATATATATGTAGCGATCAGGCCTGATGAACCACTAGATTGGAACAGATTCTCCACCCTCGTTTTCTGACATGGACATGTTGCTCTGCTTTGAGTTCCGTTCCAACCGCTTGTTGGTGCGGATCCGCGGGTGTCTATATCGTCACTCGGCTGAGTCACTCAAACTTGCTTGAGTAGTGGATTGAAGCCGATTTAAGGATATATCCAACTTATGAGCTGGTACCACCCAAAGCTTTCATCCTCCTATAGGGGAAAGAGGTAGGCAGACGAAGGGGAGTTGGAATGTTCCGTCGATGCTCCCCCCCACCCCCCCTTTTGGAAGGATAGATCCATGAATATGGGGAGGTTACCACCCTAAATCTCTAATAGTGGATTACTTCGACTTCTATCCCCCCTGTGTTCAAAATTGAGGGATACTGTCATGACCCCATGTGAGCACGACCCATTCTACATGATGAGATGCAATGGAACGTATGTCTCGCGACATTTCGCGGGAAATTAGAACCTGATGGATGTTTTTTTTATGTCAATGTTGGATCTGTTTTCGGGGTTTGTGTCGTCTCTGTGGAGGAACTGGGCCATTTTGTTGGGATCGCTGAGCCTGGGTCCACTTAAGCTTTGACATCAAGATCTGGCCGGTGAACCGTGGCGAAGGTACCGAAAAAATAAAAACTCTCTCTCTCGAAGACGGGGACCCTCGAAAAAGCTTGTGTCGTGGACCGAAGAATCGAAATTGGTAAGCTTCAAGGATCTTACAATTGATGAATCATGAAAGCAACACTGCTATTGGCACCTACTTCTTTGGTTTGTGGGTATAATATATTGCAAGTTTGTGTGGTTGGATTCACTGCAGGATACTCTTCACCGGTGACCTCTGAGATTGACATCTGGCTTTGTACTTGAGAGAATACCTCTTGTATTCCAGTTTAAATGACCTGGTAGTTCTAGAACTACAAATCGTAATCACATATGCTCTTGGCTCTCTGTCATCAGTCAGACCCCCCGCCACCACCATCTCGAGTCATGACAGGTACCTCTTGCCTTGCATGATAGAAACTCGTGTCTGGGGAGCTGAGTTTCAGCCACAGCACAGCAATGAGAGCATGCGGCTCTTAACCCATGTGGAAAGTCATAAAATCACGATGTGAACGTTTATGGGATAGAGGTTTCTGAAACCCCTACAGGAAAAGAAAAAAAAGTTCTAGGTCGTAGATGGTAGGAATCTAGAACTGGACAGGACAATCGAATGGGCTCGTGTGTCGGATATATCGGGTTTATACGCGTAAAATCGATAATGTGCTCCTTTCGTACTTCATTGACCATGGATCAGAAAAACCAACGATTTTGGTTGTCCGAATATCTTGAATGACCATGGGGTAGTTTGACCAATTGCTGATTTGCTATCGCTATTCCCACGCCATATACGCGCTCTTCTTGATCCCGCTAATTGTTTTTTTTCCAAAATGTCTTGCAACCATCTCTGGAGGTGATCCTTTATGTTGGGCTACAAAAACAAAAAAAAAAGAACTAATGCGGTCCTTTAGCGGTTTTTTTGCAGTCTCTATCTCTAAATGGCTGATATCCTTTCTCTCAAACATCATCCGATGACCTCTTCGCATTTCAAATGAACGCAGGCCATGGTACAACCGTATCTAGGTGTCATCATCATCTCCATCAACCAGCGGATTGAACTTGTTACCTGAATCCTTACAAGAGATGATTTCCTCAATGATCTCGCTACACACACACCACCACACGAGTCCACCTCTTCGCCACATATGCGATGGACCATTTTTTCCATGAGAAAAAAAATTACCCCGACGAAAATGAAAACTGGCAGACTCTTCCTTGACCCATTCGGGTCACCGGTTATGGCGCTGCATGGATACATATATATATATAACGTTCTTGGGGTTGGAAAGTGATCTTCTCAGTCTTATCATAGTTTGACTTAGTTAGTACAGCGATCATCTGATGTACTGCTCCTGTGGACGTGTCTCTCAGTCATTTACAGTTGTTCACTGGATGACTCCCAAGTGACCTCCAAGGTTGCTGGTACTCCTCACTTGTCCCCTGCACTCTAATTGTAGCACTTGGTGTGATCTATCAAAACTTTCAAGAGAGTTCATACCTGCCAAGGACCCTGTAAGGCACATTGTTGTTGTGGCATACCATCTGGGAAAAAAAGAAAGACATAGTTGGCTTCATCGTCCAGTTCTCATATGAGTCCTGAATGAAGAGGGTTACACGTTGTTTCCTTGGGTCCCTCCAACTAAATTTCTTTTCAAGCTGCTTCATTTTACTGATAGCTGCATTAGGATTGACTATTATGAGATCAGACCATTATATATTTCAAGAGTCCTTGAACACGCAATGGCCTGGTGCGCAGGTTCAAGCAGTCCCTCGGGATTCCCGGCTATACCTGCATGTTCCGGCAAATAATCTAGCCAAGACAGCTCTCGTTCTTGACATTGCTATAGTCGCCCTTTCATCCGGTCGTCATCCGATCGAGGAGCAGCGACACCATTCGCATTTCCTATTATCTGGGACGATGACTAGCAGCTTCAGCACGACCAGCTCGAGTCCTCAACATTTTACCGCCAACTTCCATGCCCCCTCCCACTGGCTCATATCGACCCACCATCGCCTGTGCTACGGCTTGATGATAGGCCACTGGCGCCTGTTGTACTGGTGCCTCTGAAGGGGCCGATGGGGGTGGCTCTCTCCTTCGACCAGGATGGTATAGTCGTGCGTAGGAACCATTTTCTCTAACTGGAAGTTGATGCACATGAACATGAGCGTCAGGCATCTGAGCCTGCCGTTGGACAGGCACGACCCGCGCTTCTCTAGGCATACCATTATTCCTTCGAGCAGCTCTACGTACTTTATCAGCATTGAGTGGATGCCCTACAGGAAATTCTCCCTGTGGAAATGGGTCAGGTGGTGGTGTTTTGCGACGATGACGGTATGCTGCAACTCTTCTGACAGGAGGCGCCGGTCGACGAAGCGTATCTGGAGCATCACTTGCCCTTGGAAGGTCAACTTTGAGATCAGACATCGATACTTCTGGATGACGCATCCGTGCTTCGGCTACGGCTCGATCTGCAGCCAAGTTAACCTAAGAAAAATGGAAAGAGTCGTTGGTTTCAGGCAAAGGTGATAAGTTTGGTTGGATCAAGAGGTGATTCATGTATTACACACCTCATTGGCATGAAAGGCATTGAGATCTTTATCCCAGAGAGTGCATTTATTCGGGTTACTACTTGAACTCGAGGTTGACAGATTGCGATTAAAGTGTTCATACCCGGTAATGACTTGGCGACATACATAACACGACAAGGTTCGGCAATTTGGACATGTCATCTTGTTGCACTGAAAGACGGCAAGTTTAGTGACGAGATAGAAGCAAGCGCGAGATAACGTACACCAGACTCTTTTATGAACGCTGTGTAGATTGGACGCCGAACCGAACAGTTAGTCAATGTTAATAATGAATCAAAGGGCGTCAACCCACCTTTCTTGCACTCTGGACAGTTCCTCATAAGCGCTTGAGCTAAACGTCCACATATCAACCACATTTTTCAAATAAAACAAATCCAGAACCACGTACTCATCGCCTCTTCCACCAAATGTCTCATATCCAACTTCTTGTCATTCTCCACCTCTTCACAAGTCTTCGGCAAATGACCTAACTTTTTACACTTCCGACAACTCACAACTCCGCACCCACCAATATCGTTCCCGCATCTAAACAACCTCTCTCCCTCAAATCCAACATCAAAAACGCACTTCCATTCACAGAAAGGGCATTCCTCGAGTCCTTCAAGGCCAGCCGCATCGATCTCTTTGGCCTGTATTAGGCGCTCGTAGAGAGCGTGTATTTTGCGTGGGAGTACTCGGATGAGCTGGGAAGCAGGGAAGATAGCTGTGCAACTGGATTGCGACATACATGTAATGTTAGGGTTATGAGAGCCTAAAAGAGTCGAGGCGTAGGATCGGAGGCAAGAGATGCAGAAAAGATGGGCGTCTGGACACTGAATCATTTTGTCCTGGAAATCTGTTAATCGGATGCACCATAATTACAATGACGTTTCACCTACGAAACGGAACTTGGAGAAACAACAACCACACTCAATCCCATTTTCCTCGTCTTCTCCGTCGGATCCGTCTTCAACGTTCTCTTCGCTTTCGTCATCTTCCGCTTCACCGGTATTTGTGTCCAGTTTTCCCTCCTCAATGTCGACTGCCTTTTTCACCCATGCTATCTCCCGTTCAAACACTCCATCCTGGAGGGCGCGATGTTTGCCTTTTTCCTCTGTAAATCTGCGAGGCACCTTTCTGGGCTTAAATGGGCAATTTTCATGTGCGATCTCACCAGTTCGTAGCTGGTGAGTAAGCTTTCGGAGAAAAAAGAAGGTAGGAGCATAAAACCCGTGGTGCAATGAGAGTTGGTTGCTAAGATAGAATTTAGGAATGGAGGGATAGTTTTGTTGTAGAGAACCCTAGTGGTTGGTGTCAATGAGAGACATCGATGAGCGTACAAGGGTGACCTACGATTGCAAGGCTGTGGTAGTCCATACCGCCTACAGCCGGCCTTTTCATGCTCATCCAGAGCCCGTCGTCTTCATTGCCTGCATTGTTTTTCCCGTCCACCTTGGCCCTCTTATTTGGTCTGTTATCATTTGATCCATCGGTTTTTCGTTTCCCATTGTCGTCATAATTACTCCTTTTTGCACGAGGATAATCCGGGTCTTCGAATAAGATGTGCAGAATACGCTCAACGGTTGACTCGTTGAGATGTTGATGGTCTGCAACAAGACCGACACAGTGATCTGGATCGACATCCGGAACAATTTCAAGGACTTGTGCCACATAACGAGACATTATCTCTTCTGGTGATCGGACAGGTGAAGGCGGTGGGAGAGATGCAGGAGGCGATAACTTTCTTGCAGGGGAAATCCTTGCGGTAGAGGTAACTATGCGTGGCGTGGAAGCATTAGGAGATTCTGGAACAATGTGCGCAGGTGGGGTGATAGGTGAAGGGAAATGTGGTGAAACTTGAGGGGTCAGTTTCGTGCGCTTTCCTCCAATGTCGAGGTTTGATTCACCAGAAAGTCGGTCTATAAAGGAAAGTCAGTCTCACAGAAACCTCATTACTGGTGGGTCGTGCCTGCAAACTGAGTCACTCTGGTGTTTGAATTTCTTCCATCAAGAGCACTTGTAGAAGAGTCTAGAATTTCAACACTTGAGGATGCGTGTGTTTTGGGCGCAGCAAAATCTTCAACGTCCAGGTCTTCGTCAACGATAATTTGCCTGTTACCTTTGAACATGGCTTTGGATGAACCAGCACCTGGGGTTTGTGATGATCCCCGACGCCACTTGGTAGACATATCCATATCTCTGAGCAATTGAACCTCAGACTCAGAGTCGGAGTTATCAATGAGCTCAATGACTTGAGGTTCCTTCATCTTCCCCTTGCCTTTGTTTCGTGCAGCCTGAAATTTTGAGGATCTGACAGGCTGAGGGAGGGAGGGAGCGTCAGAAAACATCTCAATAATGTCAGCATTGTGCATGAAATAGACGTCGACGTCACATGATATGATATATTTGGGGCTTCCCCTTTTGCAGCCATTTTTTGCAGTATGGAAAGTTTGTTTTGGTAACTTGCTTCACAAGAGTTATGTTTCTGATAATTGGATAGAAATTGTGCTTTGGTTGCTAATAATAATTAGGTAATTACTCAATAATTATTGGGCTTCTGATACAAACAAAAACCTTATAGTTTCCTACCATGGCAGGTTCGTTCTTTTTGTGCGCTCGACTGGCACCACATGGCTGACCATGGCTATAGATGACCAAAATGTGACTATACTGCCCTCTCCACCGTTTGACGGCATATCTTCCGTGCGCTATGCACCAGTTCATTCAGACCGGCTGCTCGTATCCTCATGGGACACAGTACGCTTTTTCTTCACATTCTGTTTAATCTTGTTCCGAAATGCTTCAGACAGTAAGATATTATGACACTTCCGATATGTCGCCAGACCTCAGGGCGAAATTTGATCATCGTGCTGCCGTTCTGGCCTGCACATTTTCCGATGATGCTCATGGTTATAGTGGTGGACTGGATACTTCCGTACGACAGTGTGTCATACTGACTAAGATATTGAGAAAATCGAGCTCATGACACGCAAGGTTGGATCTTGATACTGAAAATATTACTCACCTCGGCCAACATAGCGACAGTATCTCTTGTATGACATGGTCTCAAGAACAGAGTAAGTCCCTAGTCCCTACATGGAGTTTTTTTTTATCACAATGGTTCCCTCTGTAGATGCTCTTATCACCGGTTCTTGGGATCGAACAATTCGATTCTGGGATCCTCGCTCTGCCCAAAACCAGCACTCTTCTTGCCAAACTCAGTCCCACGCGACACCTGAAAGGATATATTTCCTCGACCTGGTCAACAATGCCCTTGTCGTAGCTATGGCCTCTCGTCTATTCCACATATATGACATTCGAAATATGTCTTCTCCTTCTCAGCAGCGTGAATCCTCGCTGAAGTACATGACGCGCTCTCTCGCATGTATGCCGGATGGTCAAGGCTATGCTGCCGCTTCAACAGAGGGCCGGATTGCCGTTGAATATTTCGACCCCAGTTCTGCGGCTCAAGATAAGAAGTACGCCTTCAAGTGCCACCGCCAGACTATCGACGATGTGGACCATGTATGGCCAGTCAATGGTCTTGCATTCCATCCCAAGTACAACACTTTTGCCTCGGCAGGTTCAGATGGTACGGTATCTATCTGGGATCACAAGGTTAAGAAGCGGTTGCGTCAATACCCGAAATTCAATAATCCAGTGTCCTCTATAGCTTTCAACTCGGACGGGTCGAAGCTTGCTATGGGGGTTTGCTATACTTGGGATGAAGGCGAAAGTGGTGTGAAGACTGCACAGCAGCCCATGCTCGTCGTCAGGAAACTTGGTGAAGAGGTCAAGGTATGCCCATTTTTGTTCTTGTACTTCTCTCCTTGCTAATGTTGATTGTAGCCTAAGGGATGGTCAAATTGATTATGTTTGTTATTCATGCTATCATGTACCGAGCTGGCCATTTCAAACAGCAGTGCATTCATCTGGTGTTCTTATTCCGCCGTCCAGCCTTATGGGAGATGCCTCCTGTCTACTCAACATATTGTGACGACACTAGTATCCTCACCGAAAGTAGACCTGAGCATTCAGTTGGTACTTTATTGGCATGACGTCAACTAAGTCTTGAGTTACTTCAACCGGCATCATGTGGTTTGAGTTTTTTGGTTTAGATTACCACCAGGTACTGGTACTAGTTAGAATGAGACTGTGAAGAGCCGATCAATTACATAATTTTTCTATTATTGTCCTCCTGCCACTCACTCCTGTTAGTTATGTCTATCGACTGGGAATCCCTCCGTTGTCGTTCAATAGGCCCAGGAGGATTTGGCCTCGACAGAGAAAAAATATGGCTCGTATCTTGTTTGGTTATTACTTGTTCTCTGACCTGCAACACCGCCCAGGCCTCAACTCCTGAACGCACGATGTTCCATACCCGCCTCTTCTTCCTCTAGTTCTGAGCCGCATAAAGATGAATATCAGATCTCACTCGACACCTCCCGCTCTTTCGTTCTTTATCTTTCTACCTCTTACCAAAATAGAGAGTTACTCCAAAGTCAGCTTCACAGACTGATTGTCTCTCTTTTTCGTAAACGCCCCAAACTCTGCTATTTTCAAGGATACCATGACATAGTATCTGTGATGATGCTGACACTTCCTCAAGAGTTCCATCTCGTTTGTGTTGAGAAACTGAGCCTGCATTGGTTGAGGGATTCGATGGGAACGGGATTAGAACCTCTTCTAGGTTTATTACGGTTCGTCTCAATCCTGTTCTGGCTCTGCACATTTGACTAGCATTTTGAATAGCGTCACCAAAAATCTCATTCAATTAGTTGATCCAGAGTTTTCATCCATGCTTCAGCGGTTCGTCCATGTGGTACTCCCATTTGTCCCATTTTTATGTTGACCTGATACGCGTAGATCAGCTCAGCTTCCATTCTACGCACTCTCAAACCTCCTGACACTCTTCTCCCATGATACTCCCACACTTCCACTCATTCAGCACGTTTTCGACTATCTGTTATGTCGGCCACCAGTTGCTGTCGTTTATCTCGCTGCGGCTGTGAGTTCTTGTTTTTCTTTGTGCTGGTTAGTCTAATTGATTGATATTTATGTAGATGATGTTGGCGAGAAAAGAAGAAGTACGGGTACTCGTGGAAGAAGATGAAGATGGGATGATTCATTCATTGTTGAGCAGCCTACCCGCTCTCATTGATGAACACGAGCCCCTCTCCATCTCGAAATATGCTTCTGCTTCCCCTACTTTGGTTGAATTCTCGCTGGACTTACCGCACCTGCAAAATGATGGGACTTCTATTCGACCGTCATCTCCCCCTTTGTCAACACCGGTAGATAGCACTGATATTAGCATCGATACCACCATTGTCGCTGATCCTGAGTTGGATTCGATTCATAGTCTCGCAGCGGAAGAGATGAAAGGAGAAGTTAATGGACTTAGAGGGCCGAAGCAGAGTCCAGTACTATTACCGGACGAACCGCCGAACAGCTCCAATTCAAGTCCAGTTAAAGCCGAAGTTAGCGTAAATGTGAATGGAGAGGCTACATCCATCAAGTCATCCCAAGAGGCCATTGTTATAACTAGGCAAGGCAGCTATGAAACCCTTAGTAAACCGATTACACCTACGAAAGCCATACTGAACGGTTTTCCCAATAATGAATCCTTGTCATCACATGCTCAAACCTCACCATCTACCACTGTCTCTACCATGAGACCAGTACCTCCTACTTCCACTGAATCCCCTACCCTTTCCTTATCCTCTCTCCTCGCGCACGCTTCCCATCTTCAAACGTTATTCCCACCAAGTCATCCCTCCCTCCATCTTTCCGAAATAATGGGTCCACAGTCTGTCGTTCATACTTGGTCTGAGAACTTCAGTGACTGGCCAAGCGACGACGAAGCAGAGAAAATGGTATCGCGAATTGATTTAGTTGTATATTCATCTGGCCCTGATGCTGAGAGTGATGATGATAGTGAAGATCAAAGTGAGATAGATGAAGAGACTTGCCAAGAAAATCGACGGGGGAAGGGGGAGTCTCAGGCAAGGACTCAGAAGAGGAAGAGGAATAAACTCACGAAATCTAGGTTGTGGAACTGGCATCATCGAAGACAATTCTCTGAAAAACCCCATCACCATCGTTACAAACATAACTTGGGTGCTGGTATCGCGACTTTCGCATCGAGATTGCTTGGGCATAGGGTAGAGAAGAAAGTGGAAAAGAGAACAATTTTGGCGGGTGCGGTGGTTGTTCTGGGTGTTGCTGTAGCTATGTATGGCGTCAAAAGTGGACGCAGTGGTTCTGTTGCTGGATCGGGATTAGGGGAGTGATGGTGCGTTTTCACATTATTTCTATCTGATGTTTGAAATCATGCCGATACCTATTGGTTAGTATAGAAGCAGCTTTCACATTGGTCGTGAAAGTAAATGGGACCCATCTTTAACAAGATTTCTAATTTCATTTAACTTTGTCCTCTTCCACGCATATATGGTGCTCCGATTTATTTATTGACTTCCAATATTGGCTTGTGGTAGATCGTTGAGTTCATTGAACATTCTCGCAGCACCCACTTGGTCATATTGTTTTGTTGCTCTGAGCTACTGACGTTGACATCCGAACGCATCACTTAGCTAAGTCTTGAGCCCTCCTTGCGTGAAGCAGTAATTAGATACTTTTGGCAAAGTAAATGGAGGAAGAGTCTGCATGAATTTTTGGGTCATGGGGAGGTGTTGCTGAGAAATTGATGGGTACCGTTCTACGATGATCTTGTGGACGAGTCGATTTACTTGTGCACTTCATTGTAAATCTGTCTTGTTACTTTGTTATAGGTCCTGGTTTGTAGCACCTTTATGACTCGATCCACAGTCTTCTAACTGGCGAACAGACCACTATCTTATAGTATAAATATTGGATGCTTTGGTCTTATTCTGGTTTCCTTGAATAAACCAAACACTGGGATTGAGGCTTCATAGCATGAGACTAAGACTACTAAACACTCTCTTGACACAACAATCTATCTCCATTCTCATCTTGTCAGGTATGGTAAGTGTTACAGTAGTGGACATTAGCTTTTTCAACCTCTCAAATGCTCCTTTCTCTTCAATTTTCCACTTCTATTCCTTTCCTCAATGAATGACTTGACGAATTTGACAAATCCTTTGACAAAGTGTTGATCAAAGCTATAGAATCCTAGAAATTGTCAAAATCCCATTTTCCTTTGGGCTCTGGTGTTGGAGAGAACCCTAAAGCAGCAATGCGTAGTGTGACAACTGGTAACCGGACTCAATCCTGTTATAACAAGCACACCCAGGCTCTCACCTTATTAATGACAACTAGTCTACCTTTACATACTACAATAGTATGTGCACTTATGAAAAGCGGATGAATGATTATATAGAGTAAAATCACTTCAACAAGTGTGTTCCTTTATGTTTTATATTTATTGTCAGACTGATAGGACTTGATTTTTAATTATGTAAGTGGGTCACAGGGTGTGACATCACAAAAACATGATGATAGATTACATGGTAGAGAGAGTTATTGTTTATTCCTACTTTCTATACTGTAACAAGCAAACTCACTGAGTGTACACTAGGATAGATCCAAGTAGTTACACTCCCTTGGCAGGGTGGTATCTGCATTTATAAGATAAATCAAATAATAGTTTAGAAGTAAAATTGTTACAATTACAAGATCTTAGAGTGGGTCAGGTAAAAGAACCTTGTATTAGGGTTAACACAAGAGAACTCAATAGAGAACTCTGTGTAGGATTGTCTACCTTGTATACTAAAACACCATGGTCTATGCTACTCTACTTCTAGCCTACCCTAAACAGCCATGTGTTTGTTGTAAGGTCAACATATGTTATACATGCTGTATGACATTATCCTTCCAAAACCTTCTATGTTTTTTTTTGATGTGACATGTGACTGACATGTGACAATTTGTGACAGTGTGACCATGACATCATGCTAACCCTAACCCTAAGTCCCCAAAAATGAAAATAAAATAAAAGAAAATGAAAAATGAGAAAAGAAAAGAAAATAGTTAAAGTCTACTGTCTTGAACTCTGACAAAAATATGGAGATGTCTAGTCAAGAGAAATGTTAGAACAGGTCATGTTAGTAATGTTGGCTATGGGAATAAGCAAATACCAATAGTAGTAAATAATAGACATAAATTAGAAGAGAAATATTAACATAATTATAAAAAGCATAAGAGATATGGTAAAGGGTGTAGGGATTACAACTTGAAGTGACATGCTGATCTAGAGGGAATTATTAGTTCTTCTTGGAATTCTTCATATCATATTCAGTAGATAGAGGGTTTTTAATAGTAGGTGTTACATTTTGTTCCAACTGTTATGACCTTAAGCTAGAGCTCAGGTTGCACTTAGGCAAAGGTTGAGAAAGAGTTAAGGGGAATGAATAGATAGTAAAGTATAAGAATACAGGATAGTATCTATGCTATATATATGTATTGTACATGAAGAAACAGCATGTAGTCCATAAAGTCCATGAGTTAGAATATATGAGAAGGCAGTAAGGAAACAGCAAGGTTAAAGCACCTACTACATGAGGCACTGACTGAGACTACTTTGGTGCAGCCAATCATGTCGTCATACCCTAAGCCCATCTCCATGCTGCATCTTCAAGGTATCAATTGTAACAATACCCTGTTTTCAGTGTTCATGTTCTCATGAATCAAACCAATACTTCTAGTTCTCCTACTGTGTAAGTTGCCACCATTTTCTTGTTAGGACCTATAATGACATGTCCTCAATTGTTGATAGCAATGAAAAATGGATTGTGTGGTGGTCCCCTTTGGAACATGTTTATTGGGTATCTATTTCTTGATGTTTCTGTATTGTGTTTATTTTCCACCAGTGCCATTGCTATTTCATTTTAGAAGTCAGGATTCTGTTCTCCTTTAGATCAAAGTGCTTGATAATGTGGTGGTGGTTGGAGAATTCTTGTTTGAGTAGGAGACTTGATGAATTCATGTATTTGAGGAGGTTGTTGACTTTCTTATCTGTGAAACTTGAACTTGCTGTCAACTTGGAAACTTCATATGGTTTGATAAGTATGACTTCTTCTTCTTCTACCCTTCCTCCTTCCTTCTTTGTTTGTTCCTTGTTAATATACAATTCTTGAATTTCTTATATGTTTTCATCCACATATGTGTTTTCTTTTCCTTTGTATCTGTCCAGTTCATCTGCCAACATCCTTTGGATTTGGAATGCTCAATCTTCTATATTGCTTTGAACCAGATATCATAAATCTTCTGATATTCCTGCAATATTCGTGGCATTCATTGTCTAATTGTTGATACTTGTTACCAGAATAGATCCTTTCATTTCCATCACCATTGTGTTTGCTTCTCCAGCTAATTTCTTCATATACTTTATTATCCTTTGCACATCAATCATTACCTTGATTTCTTTCAGTGTCTTGTGATATGTTCTTGTCCAATCTTCTTGTTCTCTCTTCATGACTTGAGCTTGGTCCATGTTGTTTAATTTTCTAGAGATGTAGGGGTTTGGAGAGGTGAATGCAGTAGTATAGTTGTTGTTGTTGTTGTTTTGGGAAGACATTTGCATTTTGAAATTCAAGTGAATGGTTCGAACTGTCCAAAGTGGGATTTTACCCCCCCTCTTTATAGGTTTCAACTTGAATACCTTGCCCAATAGTCTTCAATCACTTCTTTTGCATGAGGCAACCCTATTTCTGCGATCT
>Ga0157368_1000233_pt1 | contig 27022 bp, 18 predicted proteins | sample AttbisABBM3_FD_113146 | JGI IMG/M metagenome (GOLD analysis project Ga0157368, IMG submission 113146) | Fungus gardens microbial communities from leaf cutter ant in Botucatu, State of São Paulo, Brazil - Atta bisphaerica ABBM3 | ecosystem: Host-associated > Fungi > Mycelium > Unclassified ... | reverse complement strand
TCCTTCTATATGTCATGTGACTTGTGACCATGTCATCTAATGTGACCTGCTGTATGACAGTGTGATCTTGTCACTCTAACCCTAATCCTAGTTCTAAAAATAGAATAAAGAAAAATAAATTGAAAATAAAATAAAAATAAGAAAAGAAAATAAGAAAAGCTAAGTCTACTTCTTGTGATCTTGACAGACATAGTCACAAGTTACAAGATGCATAGAAGGACATGGAAGGTTCTGGAAGGATGACATCATACAACATGTACAACACATGTTGACCTTAAGGCAAATATATGGCTATTTAGAGTAGGCTAGAAGTAGTTAGCATAGACCATAAGGTTTTAGTATATAAGGTAGACTATCCTATATAGAGTTCTCTACTAAGTTCTCTTGTATTAACCCAATACAAGGTTCTATTCATTGACCTACTCTAAGGTCTTTGAGTTATAACAGTAGAGATTCAAGTTGAAAAAAATAGAAAGACTAGTTTATGTAAGAAATGTGGACAGTTCTTTCAACAAGGAGAAACCAATTAAGTATACAGTAGAGAATATTTATCATTAGAAACACAGAGAAAGAATGGACATTGATGTTATTGGAAGATAAAAGTGGAAAGTGATTTTGGGAATGCTGTGGCTTGTATACTATAATCATAAAATTGACTGGAGAACAGAAAAGGTGAAGATGACAAGGTGTCCAGAAGAGTAGAAAAAGCAATAGAAACTAAAGTAGAGAAAGCTAGGATGGAAAAAACAAAAGGAAGAAGAAAAGAATCAAGAAGAAAGAGAGAAGCAAGAAGAAAAGGAAAAAGTAAAGGAGAACAAAAAAAAGAAGAAAAAATCAAAAAGGGGAAAGACAATGAAAGCAAAGAAAGTATTGAAAGAATGAGAGGTTTGGAATGAGGAGGAAAAAACAGTAAAGTTGAAGGAAGAAGCCAAGAAATTAGTATCTCCAAGGTTCTACAAATAGATTCATGTCTTTGGGAAAAAAGTGAGTGAGAGGATGCTGGTGAAAAAAATGTGAGATCATGCAATTAAAGAAAGAGGAAGATTTATTTGTTGTTAAGAGAGGAGAGAGGAGAGGTATGCAAGTTTATTAATGAACAATTGAGAAAATGGTACATTAGACCCTCAAAGTTGCCTCAAATGGCACTAATGTTCTTTGTAGAGAAAAAGAATAATAAGGAACAAATAGTACAGGACTATAGGTATTTAAACAAATAGTACAGGACTATAGGTATTTAAACAAATAGTCCAGACTATCAAAAATAATTATCCTTTACCTTTGATTTTAAACATAGTAGAAAATATAGGCACAAATAATTATCTACTAAATTAGATTTATAGTGGAGGGTATAATTTTTCAGACTGATGAACTCATCTGCAATATTCTAAATAATGATGAATAAGATTCTATAGAACTTGATCAATACTAGAGAAGTGGTGAGTTTTATTGACAATGTGATAGTAGGAATAAAGAAGAAGAAAGAGTATAATAAAGTAGTAGAAGCAGCATAAAATAATTTGTATATGAAACCAGAGAAGTGTAAGTGGAAGGTGAAGGAAGTAGAATTTCTAGGAGTAGTGATCAGACCAGAAAATATAAAAGTGGAGTAGAAAAAAGTGAAAGCAGTGTCAACTATTATAGGTAGTTTGTCAAAGATTTCACACTTATAAATAGGCCTTTATATAATCTGGTAAAAGAAAAGCAAAAGTGGAAATAGGAACTAAGGCAGAAAAAGTTATTCAAAGTATTAAAGAAATAGTTCACTATAGAACTCATTCTAGTAGTACCAGATTTAGATAAGAAAATAAGGATAGAGGTGAATATATTAGATTATACTATAGGAGGAGTGTTGTCAATAGAGTGTGAAGATAGATAATGAAGACTAGTGTCATACTTGTTAAACACAAGAAAACTCAATAGAGTTCCTACTACAGAGTAGTCTATTTTATATATCTCTAGAAGTTAGTTTGTAAACTTCTAATCTATTCTAAAGCTATGGCTAAGTTCTTCTAGTAATTTCTATAATATTTTACTAAGTTATATGAGTGTGTGACTGTGACTGTGGCATGTGTGACATTTATATAACATTTATGACTATAACATATAATATAATATCACTTCTTAGCTTAGTCTAGAAAAAAAAATATGAAATTAAAAAGAGAAATTATAAAAGATTAAAAAAATAGAAAACAACCAAGATTTCTGATAGCTCTAATGGGAATAGTCAATGAGTATATCTAGTATAGCTAATATACTTTATATTTATTCATAGAATTTTTGAAGAACTATATGTTAGTAGATAGCTTTTTTAAAACATAAAAGAGCTTGTATAATGTTCTCTTTATCTAGAAACCTTCCAGAAAATTTATTTTGTTTTGTATTATTTACTATAATCTTTGAAGGAAATAAAGTTGTTCGTACTCCCATTCATTCAGATTAGACCTAGATAGTCTGATTTCTACAGAACTCTAAGCAAATGTCTAGAGTTATGTATTTTATTCATTTTAAACTATCCAAACTTTGTTTGTCAACCATAGAGACATCTAGCTTCTATTCTTCTTCAATAGAGGCAGGTGTCAATTTCTCATGAATATTAATTTCAACAGTTTTCATACTGCTGTAGACTTCTTATCTAATAAAGCTCTAAACATCTTATCTTTTGCTTTTACACTTGAGCTTAAGTAATATTAGAACTTAATATCTACTTTGAGACTACCCAACTTAGAGCCTTTTCTACTTCTTTCTTTTATCCTCTTATCATTTTTGACTAAAAGTAATACTGCTTTTGATCAAGAAGAATAACTGAATTCTAAGCCTAAGAAGTGTACTAGCTAGGTAGAAGAAGCCTAATCTTCTATATTGCATTAAAGCCCACTGGTGCTTTGTGAATATATTACCTTGTATGAATGTAGTAAATAGTCTTTGTTATATATTTCTATTAGAATAGTAGTTGGTGGTTTAGGTAGTTAGTAGACAGTGTAAGATAGGACTAGAAGAAGGCCTACTAGCATTTACTAAGATTAAGTCTAGTTTAGAGTACAATTCTAAGAGAGAGACTAATACTTACTACTGGCTCTGTCTTACCTCTTTATATATCCTTGCTATTTATACCACTACCACCATCATTACCCACACTTATCAATTTACTCCTACTATACAATATAAGCCAATATAGTACTCTAGACTAGATTTTATTACAGTTAAGATAGCAAGATGAGCAAATTGCAGTAATGAAAATACAAATAGAAATATTAGTGGTAAAACAAAGAGAAGGAGAGATAGTAGCTCTAAGATCTAATACTGAGTTCAATGTAGAGATAGCTAAACCACCTATATTTGATAGAAACACTAGCAAGGTGGTAGGTTTTGTTATAGCATGCAAACTTTACATAAATATGAGGATGAGGATAAGAAAAGTATCAGTTAAAGAGCAGATTCAGTAGATTCTGATATATGTGCAAGAAGAATTAACAGATATTCAAAAATAAAATATTTTGGAAGATTTCAAGTCAGGAAAGTTGGAGTTTCCAATAGTAGAAGACTTTCTTACTGACTTAGACTTGAAAAAAGAATTCAGGAATAGAAATAGAGAAAGTAACAGAACTGAAGAAAGTAGAGCAGGAGAATAAAATAATAGAGGAGTACATGCAAGAATTTTGAAGAGTTGCAAGAGATAGTAAATATAAAGAAAGACTCTTAATAGAAGAATTTAAAAGGGGCATAAACAGTATTATTGAGTAAAATCTGATGGAGTTAGAACAACCTCCAAGAAACATCAAACAATGGTATGAGAGAGCAACAAGTCTGAATAAATATTAGGGGGAAGTAGGCAAGAAGAGGAGAGACTAAGAGAAAAGAAGAAAATAGAAAATCAGACACTAAGGTTGAATACTGCAGGAGCACAAAGATAATTATTATTATAACTCTAAGTTTGGTCAAGGAGGCAAGAGATTCAGTAAGTGTTGACAAACACTAATAGAGGGAGTAGAGAGAACAAATATAGTCATGGTAAACCCATAACCATAGTGAGTAAGATTTATACCTAAATAAAACTCATATGCTATAAATATAGATTGAGGAAGAAACTATTATAACTGTAGGGAATTTGATTATATCATAAAATATTGCAGGAGTCAGAGAATGGTTGATTAAGGGAAACAAATCAGTTACCAGGACAATAATCATAATTTAAAAGAGGACAAGAGTCTGATAGTCTTTGATTAGACTCTAACTATAATAAGTTTACAATACTCAGTAATAAAGTAATAAATATACAAGAGAAAGTAATGGTAGAAGCTTTGTTGAACAGTAGAGCAACAGAGTTATGAGTTCAGAATTTACAAGAAGACAAGAATTTCAACTGAAAAATATTGAGAGGCCTATCTATATAAGGAATATAAATGGGTTTTTCAACAAGGAGGAACCAATTGAGCATATGGTGCAAGTGAATATTTATTATCAAGGGCATAGATAAAGAATGGAAATAAATGTAATTGGTGGTTAAAAGTAGAGTGTAATACCATAGCTAGCATGCTACAATTCTGAAATTGATTGGAGAATAGGAGAAGTAAAGATGATAAGATGTCCAGAAGAATATGAAAAGTAGTAGAGGCTAAAGCAGAGAAAACCAGGGTGGCAAAAACACAAAAAAGAAGAGCAGAGAAAAGAAGAAGAAAAGAAGTGAGAAGAGAAAAAAGCAGAAGAAAAGAAGAAAAAACCAAGGAATAAAAGAATGATGAAAGAGTGAAAAATCTGGAATAAGAAGGAGAAAGCAGCAGAATCCAAAGAAGAGGTCAAGAAATTGGTTTCTCAAAGGTTTCAGAAGTAAATTTATGTCTTTGAAAGAAAAGCAAGTGAAAGGATGTCAATGAGAAAGATATGAGATCATGTGATAGACATAAAAGAAGGGGAATGTGTATCTATTGTCAAGAGAAGAGAGAGGAGAAATATATAAGTTCATAGACAAACAATTGAGAAAAGAGTATATCTGATACTTGAAATCACCTCAAACAGCACTAGTGTTTTTTGTAGAGAAGAAGGACAGTAAAAAGAGAATGGTATAGAACTGCAGATATTTAAATGAGTAGACTATATAAATGATTATTCTTTGCCTTTGATTTCAGACATTGTAATATATATTGATACAAAAAAGTATTTACTAAGTTAGATTTATGTTAGGGCTATAATAATGTATGAATAAAGAAGGAAGATAAGTAGAAGGTAGTGTTTATAACTTCAGAAGGATTTTTCAAACCCACAGTAATGTTCTTTGGGCTTACTAACTTTCTAGTAATGTTTTAGACAATAATAAACAAAAAAACTTGATCAATACTAGAAAGATGGCAAGCTTTATTGATGACATAATAGTAGCAATGGAAGAAGAAAAAGAGCATGATGAAATAATGAAAGAATTGATGAAGAGATTGGCAGAAAACAATCTATATGTAAAACTAGAAAAATGTAAGTAGAAGGTTAGGAAAATAAGATTATTAGGAGTAGTATGTCATATCCTATTCTGACCTATCTGACCTAACCTACAGATAACACCCCTTCTCTCATCTGTATTCCCTAACCTCTTCCAATGTAGATCACATCTCTCCATTCTCTCTCAAATATTCTTGCTGGACTCTTGCCAACTTTATAGATTTCTATTTCTGACATTCAAGGATCACTAGTATACAGGATACCTTACTTAGCAGTCTCCATTTCAAATAGCTATCCTAGATAAATTACCCAGTATATAAACCAGTAGCTTACACTATACTAGCCTTATCCTGAAAATTGACTAAAACTGATACTTTCTTTCAGTGTTAATGATGAAATACCTTGCCATTCTCTGGTAGTTCTAACCTACTAAGTTTCCCAAGTTCCCTTCTAAAATATGCAACCAGTGCAACTAGTAGAGACACAGCATATAAGCTAAAACCAAAGGTTATTCTGACTCTGTCTTCTACATTCTTAGATGATACACTAATAACTTATTTTGGACTTCTGAGATATTCTATCAGATCTTAGATAACAAGATGTAAACTGTGTCTAATATAATAATAGAGCTAGAGAAAATTAAGATAGAGAAAGAAAAGGTAATAAAGATATTAAATTAGCTAAATTCTAAAGAGATCAAGAACATACAAAAGTTTTTGGGACTGGCCAATTATTATTGGCAGTCTATTAAAGATTTCACATCTATAACTAGACTATCACTATTACAATCTTAAGACCTTGGAGTCAGTCAAAGAAAAAAACCTTGGATTAAGGTAATTACAAGAGAGTTCCTAGTACAAACTTGTTTATATTATATACATTAAGTTACTGGTCTGTGCTACAGTACTATTAATCTACTCTAAAGACCATACGTCAAACACATTGTAGTAATATCATTTTTTTAGAAGCTTTTACTATATTCCATTATAACATATAATTGTATGACTGTGACTGATGTGTGACATTCTGTGACAGTCACATGTAATATCACACTAAACCATAATCCTAAGTTCTAAAATAGAAAAAAATTTAAAAAATATATAAATAAGAAAGAAAATAAAGATAAAATAGAGTCTACTATCTTTGATTCTGCCAATCACATGATTTAGTAAAAAAAATCAGAAGTAGGATTGGATAGAGAAGTAAAAAGTAGCATTTAGAAAGTTGAAGGAGAAATTTACAAAAGAATTAGTATTAGTAACACTAGACTTAGACAAAAAAAAAGAGGATAGAAGTTAATGTATTAGATTATATAATGGAAGGAGTTCTATCTATAAAATATGAAGATAAGCAATGAAGACTGGTAGTATACTTGTCAAAATTTCTTAATAAGATAAAAATAAATTACAAAATCCATGACAAGGAAATATTGGTAGTTATTAGAGGCTTGAAAAACTAGAGATTTTTACCAAAAAGTACAAAGTATAAGTTTGAGGTCTGAACAGATCACAATACTTTATGAAAGTACAAAAACTAAATCATAGACAAATAAGATAAGCTTTATATTTGATTTACCTTGAAATATATACCAGAGACAAAGATGGGAAAGATGGATGGACTAAGTAAAAAACTAGACTGAAAAGTAGAAGTAGAAAATAACAACAAAAATTAAAAATTAATAAAAGAAGAATAGATTTGTGGTTTGACAGAAGTAGTAGTAGAAGAATCTAAAATAGATATAATAAAAAAAATAAAAATAGCTAGAAGAAAAGATGAGAAAGTAGTTAAAATAGTAGAAGAAATGAAAAAGACAGGAGTTAAGATATTAAAAGAAAACAAGTGGCAAATAAATAGAGAATTGGTATTGAATAAAGGAAAATAATATACCAAAGAATGAGAGGTTGAGAGTAGAGATAATTCAGTTACACCATGATATACTAGCAGCTGGACATAGAGAGCAATAAAAGATAATGGAATTGGTAATAAAAAATTACTGATAGCTAGAAATAATGAAAAATGTAGGGAGATATGTGAATAGATGTGACTTGTATCAAATAATGAAGAATAGAACAGAGGTACCAGCAGGAAAGTTAATGGCAAATGAAGTACTGGAAAAGTTGTAGACATGCTTAATAGTAAACTTTATCACTAAGTTGTTGTTGATGGCAGAAAAGAATGCAATTTTGGTGGTATATAATAGGTTGTCTAAGATGGCATATCTTGTAGTAATAACAGAAGAAATATTAGTAGAAGGATTGGCAAGGTTGTTCAGAGATAATGTGTGGAAGTTGTATAGGTTGCTAGAAAGTGTAATTTTTGATAGGAGACTATAGTTTGCAGCAGAGTTAACCAAGAAATTGAAACAAAGTTGTCAACATCATTCCATCTACAAACAGATGATCAAACTGAATGTATGAATTAGAAACTAGAATAATATTTATGGTTCTTTGTAGATTATAAACAAAAGAATTGGTTAGAATAGTTGACTACAGCAGAGTTTGCAGTAAATAACAAAACATATTCAGTGATTAAGGTATTTCCACTTATAGTGAACTATAGAAGAGAACTAAGAATAGAAGCAGACATTAGGAGAAAAGGAAAGGTAGAGAAAGTAACAGAGTTTGTAGAAAGGATGAAGAAAGTTCAAGAGGAAGCTAGGGTGGTGTTAAAGAAAGCTTAGAAAGAGATGAAGCAGCAAGCAGAAAAGAGAAAGAAAGAAGTAGAGAAATAGAAGAAAGATAATAAGGTGATATTAAGTATGAAAGATTGAATGTTCAAAGAAAGACCAGTGAAGAAGTTAGTAGATCAATATGTTGGTCTATATATCAATGAAGCAGTATCTACTAATGTAGTCAAATTATGACTGCCAACTTTGATGAGAATTACCTAGTTGTAAACATGAGCCAAGTAGTAAGATATAGAGAGCAAGTAGAAGAACAAAAGATAGAGAAGGTAAAATTAATAAAATAAAAGAAGTTGAGAAGTGAGAAACAGAAAAAATATTGAAAAGAGAAAGATTTAAAGAATATAAAAGAAACAGTAGTAGAATTTGAAAGAAGGCTGAGTGCAAAAGTTAGAAAATAGGAAAAGTTGAATATAGCAGAGAAATGAGACTTTAGAAAAGAAGAAAATCTAGCAAAGATATTGTATAAATAAGATGACAGAAAATTTAAAGAGAAATATTTGAAGAAGTTGGAACAGAACTAGCAAAAATAGAAGTCAATTTCTCTAGAGAAGAAATCTTGAAGGGATAATATCAGATTGAAGATAATGAACTTGGTTTATTTTCCTTTCTTATTTTATATTTTATTTTATATTTATTTTCTTATTTTGAACTTAAAGTTAAGGTTGTAGTATGATATCATATGTGACTGCAACAACTATCACACAAATCAGTCATACATGTCATAGTCATGATCATATAATCATACAATACATAGAAGAATAATGAAAGCTCTAGAATAATGATGTCATACAGTATGTTCACTATATGTTGACCTTATGAATAACATATAGCCTTAATATAAGATTCATTTTTTACTCTTATAATTAAGCTTGAGTTGTAACTGCTAAGCATTAAAAAACTTAGCAGATTTTTACAGTCTTATATTTTACATTAATTACTATATTAGTCATATTATTAATTATAGTTTGAACACTTAGTAAGTGGAATTTACAACACTTAAGGCTTATTCTAATATCTCTACTTCAGGTTCTGACTATATCACTTGACAGTATTTCAAGCTTATTCTTGCTAACAACATTTATACTGTAAGTATTCTCTTTCTGGCTAATACATGTATTTCATTGTAACACTAGCCTAGACACTTCAAGAAGTTGGTTTTTATCATTATACCTAAGCTAGGTAAATCTACTTATAATATCTCTAAGGCCTTCAGGCTTATTGTTCTTTTTAACATGCTTGGTAAACTTATTGAGAAAATGATTGCTAGGCAACTTTAATTTGATGCTGTCAAGTACAGTATTTGTTATGGTGCACTGGGACACTTCTTGATTTAATATTTCTTTTCTTTTGAATTTTCTTTTTCTTTTATTTTATTTGATGATGAAGAGGCACATGACTGTGGTCACATGACATATCACATGATGTGAGACCATAAGCCTAGACTCTGGAAGAAAAAACTAGAAGAATAATGTCAGGGTATATGTATAAGACATGGTGTTCTTATGAAAGACATAAGATTAACACATGGTGGAAGCATGGACAACACATGAACATTAGGGTAAGGTTATTTATTGTTAGCACAGACTATGTATCTATAGTATAAGAACTCCTTGTTGAGTTCTCTTGTAATTCCCACAACAATATCCTATTAAAAGATTTACTTCTTGTGTGCTATTTGGTATTTGTCACTAGTAGTTGCCACAATAGTATTCTTCATTCCAAATAGCTTGGAGGTGTGGTCTAATAGTCTACTAAGAATGCTAGTATATTTATAATACACTTAGTTTAAGCTGGTTGGGCTAAGAGACTTAAGACTAGTATAGTAGTATTTGATTTTTTTCCTTTCTTGAATCATAGTATGCTTACTTAAATTCTTAAACACTTTGGCTTTATAGACTGCATAGTCAAGTTCTTTTCTAGCTATCTTGTAGATAAATCAATCCAGTACTCCTAGAAGTTCTTTCTCTTTGATGTCTGTGATGCAGATGTAGGCATGGAGCAAGATTCTGCATTGTCTCCTATTCTTTCAATGCTCTATATTGTGTCTCTTATTCATATTTTTGAAATTAGAGCTCAAGCTCTCAACTTAAGTACTTCTATTCTCTTATTTGCTGATGATGGTCTTCTAATCTCTCAGAGAAAAACATATAATACAATCCACTAGAACTGGATAGTAGCTATAGAGTAGTTACAAACTTAATAATTTAGTTTGGTTGTGAAGCATGACAAGTCAGAAATTTTTCATTTTTCTAGAGCATACAATAAATAATCCAGAGCTAGACCTCTTAGCACTGATTTAGTGCTTCTACTCTCAAGCTTAAGTTGATTGGTGCCTGTTCTTCAAGCAACATGTTTATTACTACTCCACTAAGTTGTTATCTATAGTGAAAACAATGAGCATGCTTGGAAATTTGACTAGAGATCTTTGAAACAGCTTTTCTATTACTTATGTGTTATTCCAATTACTACTTATAGTTTTCAACTCTGGTTCTTTGCTAAAGCACTTACCAAGGTACAGATATTGTTTTTAGCAGCTATGCAATATAAGACTGCTCTTTAAACCTTAGTGTATTTTGTATTTCACTTACTAGCAGAATTGAGGCTCTAACAGATCTCATTCCTATTCATCTTCATTTGAAGAAGCTGGTTAAGCAATCTTGTTTCAGAATCAATACTCTTTTTTCTCAGCATGTACTGATATCTCTACTTAGTACTAAAAACTCAAAAGATACTTGTCCTCACCTACAATTGCTTACTCTTCTAATCTTCTAAATAACACCTGGTATGCTTGTTTTAAGAGCCCTCTTTGAATACTGAAGCATCATTTCTCAATCTTACTAAATGCTTCAATCTCTTTGATACTGAGACTACCACAGGTTATAGGTTGCTTGACAACTTTGCTCAAGTCTTAACAGTTACAAATTCTATTTAGAGTCTCTTGACCATGTATATCTTAAGGCTTCTTCTTTTTTCCCCACTCTTATTGTTGTTACTGATGTAAGTATTACACCTCCCAAAAACATATAGGCTATCTCTGCCATACATTTCTGAAAACTAGAACAACAGATGTTGTCTTCTAAAATCCCAGCTAATCTGATAACTGCTCCTAATACTGAGCTGTTTACTATAAGACTAGATATTGATAAGGCTACTAGTATGGACATTGAATGCCTCTTAAGACTCTACTAGAAAGATAGTGAGCTTCTCTGTATATTTTGGACAAGCTTATTTCTTAACTATCTGCTTTATACTTAGATTATTTTTCTCTTGTGGCCTCAACTATAAAATCAAATTCTAGAACTATCCAAGTAATATTGAGTAAGAGTTCAACAAGATCTGCATTAAACTAGGTAATGAGTGAAATATTGCCTTTTGTATAAACTACAGACTTTTTAAACTCTTGGTGATGTTCTTTGGTATGACTAATAATCCTACTATCTTCTAAACTATAATGAACAACATTTTTTAGAATCTTATAACAGAAGGTATTATTGTTACAATTTAAAGACCTTAGAGTAAGTCAATAAAGAAAAACCTTGTATTAGAGTTAAACACAAGAGAACTCAATAGAGAACTCTGTACAGGAATGTCTGCCTTATATACTAAACAATGATGGTCTGTGCTACTACTTTTCTAGCCTACCCTAAAGACTATGTATTCACTTCAAGGCCAACATGTGTAAGACACATTGTTATGACATTATTCTTCTAGAATTTTCTATGTTCTTGTGACTGTTACCATGACTATGTTATCTGATGTGACTGATGTGTGACAGCATGGTTGTGATATCACCACTAACCCTAACCCTAAGTCTAAAATGGAAAAATAAATCAAAAAGAAAATGAAAAAGAAATATTAAATAAAGAAGCTAGTGTTCAGACTTCACATGTCTGGCAATTAAAAGAGTATTATAAAGTAGTCTATAGAATTCTCAAGATCTCAGCTAAGTACAAGTTATTCTTGTACTCTAAAAATGTGAGTTTAACAAGCTATATATTAAGTACTTAAGTCTAGTTATTTCTGATAATGAAGTTAGGATAAATTCTATAAATATAGCCAATATTTGAGACTAGCCTATTTTGACTACTTAACTACTTATACAAAATTGTAGATATTATTTGATTTTTATTAATTTTATAAGAGGTTTATTTATAGATTTTCAAACATTATCTACCCTCTTTTTGATGTTATAAAAATAATAGTATATAGACTTAGAATTCTATGCAATAAATAGCTTTTAATATACTTGTCATAAACTTTATTCAACTTGTATCTTCACAGCTAGTAAACTGATTCTCACAAACCAAGTTGTACTAGAAAGCCCCAAATGAGAGCTATTTGCACATATGTGGGATGTACAAAAGTGACAACAGATTTCTGAGACATTAAACTATTAGTAACTACAAGTTTCATTGGCTATTATCTCAGGAATGACTAAACAGATTTCTACAATCAAACTTGCATTAGTAAGTACTTATCAAACAGTTTCTAATGATATATTATATGTTATATGAAAATTAGTATTTATAGAGATATAAGTATATCAATATAGTAATATAATTAGTTATCTTTTAAAATTGGCTTGATATTTGCTATAACAGATGACAGCCCTACTAGGTACAAGTTTTGATCATGTGATGGAAACAGCTTGCATACAGACTATTACTATTTTGTATAAATACTTTTATATCTAAGAATTAAATCTTAGACTTAATAATATCATTATTTATTAATTTTCATCTTTTTATTATGGACATCTGTATTGATTTTTATCATTATTGTCACTATTATTAAACTTCTGAATTGCTCCTAAACCTATAAAAGTGCACTCAAGGTTCAGATATCACAAACAAGTAAGTAGTTCTTTTTGTGATAGTATTCTTTAATACTATCATCATAGTATCAGTGTTGATTTCTCTAGACACCACTATTTTCTTTCACATCAAAGTAAACAGCTTAGACTTTATAACCAGAGCTATACTCTTCCAAGCCTTAAAGAAAGATAATAAGTAGCACTTGTTGTTTTTTAGCAAGTTTCTCTCCTCAGTAGAATATAACTATGAAATAGATGACAAGAAACTACTTGTAGTCATCCATGCATTGGAGGAATGGTGTTATTTTCTAGAAGCTATAATCTTAATTGAGACTTGGATAGATTACAAGAACCTGGAATACTTTATAACTGCTAAGAAGCTGAACCAAAGACAAGCCTAATAATCTCTGTACTTAGTACATATTCTAGAGAGACTAATATTCTTGAATAGTTCTATATAAATCATATAATCAGTTGCAGAGTAATGACTATGAAATAAAGTCTAATCAATCTATACTAGAAGAGATAAAAGATATTCACTTCTGAAGATAGAACAGACTTAGATATATTTTTCACTAGAATATTTAAAGAATCTCATTCTATTCTTTTAGGACTTCTTAGAGCCTTGAAGCCTATCAGTGCTTCTGCCTAATAGCTTTAACAAGTAAATGTCGAGTTGTCCACACTACTACCATGCTTGCTGTCTTGTTTCACAGGAGAGAACCATAATATCAATAATCATACTTTTATATCATCCCTTCTAGACCTTGACCCAATGCTTCACCCACAACCCACCACCACTCCCAAAAAACACCAATGCCAACAAAACCACAGCATGTCCATACCAATTCAAAATCCTAAACAACTCGACCGAGTTTTCCCAAGTGGAAACAATAAAAGGACCAGTGATGTAATTAAGCACGACAAGAGTGACCAACGTGACTGCAAGGTCATAGATGGGTTTATATGAAGCATAAGGGGATGGAGAGATGAAAATGGGTCGAAGGGATTGACGTGCCAGTCGTGCTGAAGCTGTTACGAAGGCACCCATGATGAACGTGATATAATACCCTGCTGCGACTCCATGCTGGGGCCATGACACGTAAGGGAGAGCAAGAGCAAGAGGGAGGGCAAAGACTGACCCATAAAGCGGAAGTAAGAAAGGTCAACGCGGTAGCTGATTTCCCGGGTTTTTTATTTTTGGGAACAACACGTTTATAAACGCATTCACGAAGCCAAACATTGGTTTTCATATTCCAAGAATCCAGCAAAACCTTGAAATTGGAAGGAAACTCGATTTGAGAAACAAGGACGTTGGCAGCCCCATTCCATTGTGGAAGTGGTTTTTCAGAGGGAGAGGTAGGGACAGAGAAACCGGAGAAACCAAGACCAGTGAGGATGGAAGCCCCTTCGGTCAAGGACCAAATGGCGTAGTATTTGCAACGCTCGACAGAGCCATAGACTTGGTAAAAGAGAAAGCTATGAAACAAGAGGGGTGAGAAGGGGGGGGATTGATTTGGAAGGAGGTGGGTGCAGACCGATGAAGAAAAGGCATGTGCTTGAATTCAGGGATGAAGATGGCGTTCCAGGACCAATTAGAACCGAAGAGGACAAAGACGGCAAGATAGAAGAGACCCTTTAGCATTCCGAGATAAGCCGCTGATTTCCTTCCGGGAGGGAGAGAAGCGTGTGAAGGGTGTTTTGAAACGACGTTGGGATGTTTGAAGAGGGATTGATGGACGAGGTCAGTGTATTCTGCATAGTCAAGATAGGGACCGACAAGGAGGCCAGGAAAGTAGAAAACGTAGCCGAGGAAGGGGAGGAGACCGGGAAAGGCGGAGATGCGTTTGCGGCGCTGCCACGGATCGAGATCTGCATCGGGGCGACGGGCATCAAAGACGTTCCAAGCAAAAGTGGTGAGTTTCATGGTGAGGACCATCTGGGGGCCCGTGACCTCGACGGTTTCATAGCTGTGATGATTGAGTGCGCGTATAATGTGACTAGGTGTGTGTGTGTGTCAGTGTCATTTTACGATGAAAAGCACATTACTTGAAAATAAGGTGACCGAGGGTGAGGCTAGAGGGGTGTCAGGGGGGGGGCTGAGGCGGGGCCTAATCAACAAGACATACACAAAGACGCGCCAAGGCATCAGGGACGTGGCATCATAACGGGCAATGAGGTAGGTTGCAAGAGCACTGACAAGGAGCTGAGCCAAGGCAGCAGGGATGCGGAGAACCGGGCCGAAGAAAAAGAGGGCAACGATGAGGTTGAAGAGGTGTTTGCCTGAAGGAGAGGGGACACGGACAAATACGCTACCGAGGGGATACGCCAACAGCAGACACAGGACCAGCTATAGCTATAGGTTGGTCAAGTAAACACCACATTGCCTATATCCCCCTTACCTTGACCTGGTCTTGACTGGCCCCAAGCATGCGCGCCACACTGTCCATGAGGATTCAATCAATCCACTTCATGGCTCTATATGGCTGACCCCTGACCGGCCCTCAATATATGGCGTGACACACACACACACACACACATACACACACACAGCCTCCTTTGTTTTGTCTTGCCATCGCTATTATTATTATGGAGGACGAAGTAGCGGCTCTTGTGCGTATCAGCTCACTCACACTCACACTCACTCACTCACTCACACCTCAAGGTCATCGACAATGGTTCTGGCATGTGCAAGGCTGGCTGTGAGTGAAACCCATTTACCCTTAACACGCACTCGCTGATCCTTTTTTCCAGTTGCTGGTGAGCATCTTCTACATCGCCCTCTCTTTCTTCTCCCTCATCCCTTTTCCAGGCGACGATGCTCCTCGTGCCGTCTTTCCGTATGTTGGAATCTTGCTTTCTATTTTATTTCTTATCCACCCAGTTCCATCGTCGGTCGCCCACGTCATCAGGGCGTCATGGTCGGCATGGGCCAGAAAGATTCCTATGTCGGGTACGCCACCCAATGTCCATCATTCATTCATTCAGCATTAACATGGTCTCTACAGCGACGAGGCACAGTCAAAACGTGGCATCCTCACCCTCAAGTACCCCATCGAACACGGTATCGTCACCAACTGGGATGACATGGAAAAAATCTGGCACCACACTTTTTACAACGAACTTCGTGTTGCTCCCGAGGAACACCCCGTCCTCCTCACAGAGGCCCCCCTCAATCCAAAGGCTAATCGCGAAAAAATGACTCAGATCATGTTCGAGACCTTCAACACCCCTGCCTTTTACGTCGCCATCCAGGCCGTCCTTTCTCTCTATGCTTCTGGCCGCACTACCGGCATCGTCTTGGATTCCGGCGATGGTGTCACCCACACCGTTCCTATTTATGAAGGATTTTCAATCCCTCATGCCATCCTTCGTATCGACCTCGCAGGTCGAGATTTAACCGATCTCCTCATCAAGAACCTCACAGAACGAGGTTACCCCTTCACTACCACCGCCGAACGTGAAATCGTTCGTGACATCAAAGAGAAGCTGTGTTACGTTGCCCTCGATTTCGATCAGGAGCTCCAGACAGCTGCCCAGTCCTCTGCTCTTGAGAAGAGCTATGAGCTTCCTGATGGTCAGGTTATCACTATTGGAAATGAACGGTGTGTTACCTCTTGCAATTCCCATAATGTCGCCCTGACACTTTCGTTCCATCAGCTTCCGTTCCCCCGAAGCTCTCTTCCAACCTGCCTTCCTCGGTCTCGAAGCCGCCGGTATCCACGAAACCACGTCCGTGATCCTCACGTCCTTTCCATTTCCTAGGCATCACATGACCTTTTTCTGACACAGGTACAACTCCATCTTCAAGTGTGATCTCGATATCCGTCGCGATCTCTATGGAAACGTCGTCTTGTCGGGAGGAACGACCATGTTCCCCGGTATTGCTGATCGAATGCAAAAGGAATTGACCTCGCTTTCTCCCGCCAGTATGAAAGTCAAGATTGTTGCCCCTCCCGAGAGAAAATATTCTGTTTGGATTGGTGGTTCAATTTTAGCTTCTCTGAGCACTTTCCAGAATTTGTGGTGCTCCAAACAAGAGTATGATGAGAGTGGACCAGGTATTGTTCATCGCAGTAAGTTTTTTTGGTTTTCATGCCCAAGGAAGTCTGATTGATTCTTTCGGTGTAGAGTGTTTTTAGGCAGTGAAGAGGAAATCCAAATTTAATTTTTATGAACGATAGATGTTGTTTGGGATAGATATCATTTGAAAAAAATATCACATCAGCTCTATCTGTCAATTCCATGTGGGGAGTGGTGTTGAGGCGATTTGTTCGGAGGGGTGCAGCTCCAATGGTAACAAAGCGTTGTCATCGATCGTTCTCACCGTTACTGGTCTATAAGTGGAAGCATTTGGCTTATTTAAACACTCGTTGACCTCTCCATTCTTTCTCTCACTCATTCCCTCTTTTGATAAGAAATCACCATGGGTTGGTTCTCAGATGAATCTCATCAGGCTCAAGCGTATAACCAGGTCAGAAGAATTTGTTGTTGGTTGGCACAATCTTTCTGAAGTATGACGGCTGGTTTGTTATTAGGTTCAGAATGCGCCTCATGAAGCTAAGCTTTCACATGAGTTGATTGCTGCTGCTGCTTCCTATGAGGTAAAGTTTTCTTTCTTGGTTTCGACTTTTTCTAAAAAAATTAAGGCTGCGAAAGCATATAATAACCATTGTGAACGGAATGGGAAACCCCAGAGTCATGAAAAGGCGAAAGAGATCTTGTAAGTCGAAGTCGTCTTTTTTTTTTCCCCAACCCCCTCCCTCCCCCCTCTGCTATGGTCGTCTTAACTTTTTTTTCGATAGTGCTGGTTTCGCTGGTGCTTTCGTTGATCGTATAGTTGAAACTAAAGGGGTGAGTCCAGTCTTTTTCTCTCTCTTTCACTTGACAATTGACCTTGTTACGCGCGCACACATCCATCATCATCATACGAATGTTTAAAGATGGACTTCTTTGATAAAGAGAAGGCGAAGAGAGCTGCACATGACGATCATGCTGCCCATTTCGTTGCTAGGGATTATTAAATTAGTAGACCCCCCTGCTGTTTGAAGGAGGGGGGCAGTTAACAAAGAAATTTGTAGAAATATAAATTGTTGATGTAAATCGTTGACTATCATCATCCTTGGTTACTAGTTGGAGTTCAAAGAATCTACTCTCCGTAGGTGATTGAGATCGATGAAAGATAGCGATAATGATAATGATTTGATAAATCTGGCGGAGATTTGGGGCTGTACGCGCCTCCTCTTATACAACAATTCAGTAACTTTGGGAAACATGATCAGCCCCATGCTGTTCATAGGCATCCCACTGAACCTTCTCCCTATCAATCCAGTCCATCTATTATATTTTAATATCAATAGGTAAACAAAAAGCTTGGTGGACACGAACCCCTTTGGTTTCAATCATGCGATCAGCGAAAGCACCAGCAAAACCAGCACTATCCAAGGATTTTTCGTTAGTTTTCGATGACAAGCAACAACAAATCGGAGGGAAAGGGAATAACGTACAAAATCTCTTTAGCTTTCTCGTGACTTTGCGGTTGACCCTCACGCTCACAGTGTTCGTTGTATGACTTTGCAGCCTATTATTTGTCCCCATTTATGAAGTGAGGGAGAGAAGGTGTGTGTTTGTGTGTGTCCACGCACCTCATAGGATGCTGCAGCAGCAATCAACTCGTGCGAGAGTTTTGCTTCATGAGGAGCATTCTGAACCTGCACACATTACCAGAATGAATTTAATTAATCTAGAGATTGCATGAGCCCATCTTGACCTCATCATACGCTTGAGCCTGCTCGGAGTCGTTTGAAAACCAGCTCATTTCAGGCCTAAAAAAAGATAATGAACTCTTAAATGAAGTAAATGTAGGGGGGAAAAGAATCTGCAGGACGAATGCCGAGACGGTTGAATTTAAATGCTTTTGTGACGATCGATCTTATCTTTCTATCTATAGGAAGATCGATGGGCCAGTAGATAGTAGGCAGATGAAAGAGGGAGGGCCATGATTATTGGTATCTTTTCTCCACAGCGTGCTAAATCTAAGATTGACGAAAGGCTAGATGCAGAGTTTCCATCAGATTTTGCATAGCGCTCCACATTGAGTCTCCTCGGGAACTAACGTCAAGATGGCGTCTGCACTAGATATACTCAGACAAGGCTACTAGTTATTCATTTGGAACAGCGGCGAGTGATTCATAAGAGCCGGCAGCATGATACAATAACACACTTGACGACTGAATCCAAATCTTTCAACCCCAAGCCTACACACACATCTGCATGCACTACTCCTTCGGACGTGCGAGGCTTATTTTCAATTTTTCTCTCCATCTTTACGCCGTCCCTCCTCGCAATTTTCCTCCTTCATTTCTCCCGTCACTCGGATCTATTAGTGGCTACCACGTCGTGCATTCTCCAGCATGTCAGACTACTCTCACCATGACCTCTTCAGTTATCCATCGGGAGAATGGCTATACATCTTACACATGTCATTCTCTGGCCCATATGCCTAGTCCGTTATCTCGCACATTAAGGGTCAATAAGGATCTTCACCTTGCGGATGAGGTCAACGCCGACGAGCTTTGTCGGCTTGCAGCGCAGGTCTGTTGGTCGGAGTTCTCGAAATGTCGACATATTTGTGAAGCTCGCTTAGGGCGGCTTCAACCGATGCAGAAAATGATAGCCCGTATCCCGCACTCCGTCAAGTCCTTAACTTCTACGCTATCGCTAGTGAAGTGGCCACAATGCGCTTCCTCCATTATTCTGGACTGCCTAATCCCAAAATTTACGGTTACTCTCTTTCTTCGCAGTGTTGATTGATGAAAGAGACAACACTGCGAAGATGGAGTAGATGTTTATGGAATTCATAAGAGGTACGAATCCCAGTAACATTTGGCTGAAACTGGACAAACCGAATATCAATTCGATCTTGCGCCAGCTTGCCCAACTCGGGTCTCACGTAATATCAATATCAATTCCTTTTCCGCCTAGCGGAAGCCTACTATACCGACGGCCTGAAGAAAGTGGCAGGGAATGGAGGTATCCCGCTCAACGAGGAGGGTTTCTACGTAGATCCGGATGCCGGCCTGTGTATGTGGTATGGAAGAAGGTCATAACCCGACGTAGTACGCCACTCTCAGCCTTTTTTGTTGGAATTTTTGAAGCTAATCGAAACTGTAGACAAAAGCGTCAAGGCAGCGCCCGAAGCAGCAGCTCGCAAGGAACTGGCGTATCTAAAGAAATTTGGCCGACCGCCACTGCCGTTCCTGCGTGCAAGAAGGGAGGCTTACGAGTACAAAGAGTAGCTACTGTCGGACTACATCGAAAATATCGAATGCTATCCTCGCGTAGCATCCTCGCTCGTCCCCAAGAACTCAGCCCTCTATCACTTCTGTATCCGCCATCCCGATCTCCACCACAGCAACGTCATCGTATCGACGTCGCCAGACTCTGACCAGTAAAATACTGTGGGCCTGCTCGACTGGCAGCACGCTTCAAGCCTACTCCCGTTCCTCTTCACTGGTGTACCAGGTCGCTTTCAGTACTACGATGACCCGGTTTCGCAGGCTCTTATCACACCCTCTCTACCGACGAACGTGAATGAATTGGACCAACCCGATCAGAGTTAGGCGATGAATCTTTACCACCACCGTCTCATTCATTTTTACCATGTCAATAACATGGAGGAGTACAATAAGATCCATCAAGACACGTTCTCGGATATGAGAAAAACCTTTTTTTTTAATTCAACAATTTATTACACGGGGCGCGAGGGCAGCCCGTGGTAGCTACTTCGTAACTACATTACATAGGATTTAGAACAACAGGGAACTAAAGAAAAGAAAAGGAAAGAGAAAAGAAAGAGAAAAGGAAAGAGACAAACTAGAAATCTACTAGCTGAGCGAAGAGACCACTTTGTCATGTAATGCTTTCTCTGAAGGAAAAGGCATTTGGGTTGAATTTAAGGAAAGAGACAAACTGGCTGATAGTATCCCTCATTGGGTTCCAATACTTGCTGAACCTCCTACATTCATGGAGGATATGGCGTCTTGATTCGATTGGATATGATCCGCATGGACAACTGAATTCCTTCTATCGGAGCATGATTTGTGATAGCTTGTGTGGCTCTAGCGCATAATGAATTGGAATGACCCAAGTGATTGATCCATGGACCTCCTTTAGTATATGAAGGTTTGATATTTGTTAGATCATCGTTTAGCAGATTGAGAAAATGTTTTCCCTTGAGGTCTGATGCTTGGAAAGTCATGTGCCATTGTTTGATGAGATCGTTGCTTTCTTCCTTCTTGTTGAAGTTCCATGAAGTTTTGCAAGAAAAGAGTGGAGTAAGATTGAATTTTTTTCGTGTCTTTATCCACTGATGCATGAAGAGGCCATTCTTCATCACTTGGACAGTCCCAGAATTCTATGGAATTGAAAGGGTGCTGTCAAGAAATGATTCATATTGATGTTATAATACACTCTGTTGGCAACTGGGTGTCATAAGATCTTATGATTGTGAGTAATTGAGTATGGACATTCATATAGAGACAATTAATAGAATAAATCTCTTCATAAATATTTGGACCTAGAATTAATTGTAGTACCATAGAAGAAAGCTATAAAAGGCAATGGAGAGAACATGCATTCTATAGAAAAGGCATTTTTAATAAGGAAGAAGGCAAAAAGTGGAATTTCCAAGCATTTTTATATACTTGACAGTTAACAGAGCTTTATTGGAATAGAATTTGATGTATTGTTGAAACAAAAGCTTTTTATCAAAAATAAACCTAAGATATCTCCACATACCTTTAGGGTAAAGAATAGGAACCCCAATGTGGCTAAGGTCTAATAGAGAAGGGTTAAAGAGACCTTGCAATCTAAAAAAGTGAAAGACTTCAGTTTTTCCATGTTCAATAATAAAACCAAACTGCTCTAGTAAAGAGAAAATAATATTATAACTATAAAAAAGATGTAAATTTGTTTTTTCAAAATATTTTTCTTAAGAAATGAAAAGTCCATTGTCTACAAACAAAAGAAAAGAAACAAGAATTTTTAGGTTATTTGTTCTTTTTTCAAAAATATGAAAGATCAAAGAAATATAGAGAGCAGATAAAATCAGAGAAAGAGTAGATCCTTGATCTATACCTATATTGACATTATAGAAAGAGGAAATGAAATTGTTCCATAAATATCGTGTTTTCCTACCAACTAAATAGTTAGAGAAGAAAAACCAAAACTTTGTAATCAAACCTAGCTTTTCCCAAAATAAGATGAAGCAATTGATAATTGAGGAATGGGAAGAACTGGGTGATATCAAATGCCAGGATAATTATTTGAAGATTTTTAACCTCTTCTGACTAGATAAAATGAGTGAGGAAGACACTCACATCAGTAGTTGAGTATTGTTTGAGACCTCCAAGTTAATTGGAATGAATGAAGTTCTTAGATATCAAATAAAATTGGAGTCTTTCACCAATAGCTTTTTCAATTAGCTTCTATAAGATATTCAAGAGAACAATAGGGTAAAATGATTTGAGGGAGTCATAGGATGTCTTATTCAGCTTTGGGATGATAATCAATGATAAAGATTTGAAATGCAATGGTCAGTATCCTAAGTCAATGTATATATTAGCAATATTGATAATATTTTTCAAACAACTAATATCTTTAACAACTGCTTTGAGATGCTTCCACAAAACTCTGTTAGGGCCTGGAGCAGACAAATTACTACACTTATTGATAGCACTTGTAAATTCCTCATTCAAAAAAGAAGGCCAAATTGATAATAGTTTCAATGAAATTTCATTCAAAATATTTATGTTAATTTGATGATTTTAGGCTGTATTAAATGTTTGATAAAGAGCTTACTATAGATAATTGATCTTGATACATGGTTGACCATTGTATTGTAAGGCTTCAATAACCAGTAGTTTGTATTTATTGATCCACTTCATTAAATTCCAAGGTTTTAAATTTCTTGACACAATTTTGTAAATCTTGTCATTGAAAAAAGATTATTTTGTCCTTTTGGCAGTTTCTTTGAATGCCTTCCAATCCTTGATTATCTTGGAAGTCCTGTAATTTCTGAGTTTTATTTGATACTCTTCATTCTACCAAGCTTTAGATTATTGTGGCAACTACTAGACCAATGTCTAATGACAGCACAAACAAATAAATCTCTTAGATTGGATATAATGTGGGAATTTCACAAGAGAACTTGTTAAGGAGTCTCTGCTCAATTAGAGTCCTATATATACAAAGTACTCATGGTTTATGCTACTACCTCATGTTTACCTCAAGGCCATCATGTTGTATACATGTACCTTAATGTCATCTTCTAGATCCTTCCATCATGTTCTAGGCTTATGATGTCACATCATGTGACATGTCATGTGACTGAAGTGTCACATGCCTCTTCATCATCCAAAAGAAAAAGAAAAAGAAAAAAAAATAAGAAAACCCTATAAAGTCAGAAAAATAAGAAAAGAAAAATAAAATAAAATAAAAATTGTTAGTGTCCAAAGCGTCTCATGACATAGATTACTTTGTGATATTAATACATTTTGAATATTTATATCATATTGATTCTGATATACTTGTATACTCCTAAACAATAAGTTCAAGAGAAATCTTGTCAGGGATAATCTAAGTATCAATATTCTTAATAGCTATGATGAGATCAGAAGTGAATTTTTCTTCTTTCTTGCTATTTTTAACAATAGTGTGCTGTTTGTCTTAAATGAACTCTTTCATCAAAATGATATTGACAGTAAGCAGAGCATAGTCAGATAGGTATCAGATTTCTAGATTAATGCTATGATTATTGATTTTTATGGAGTTAGGACAGAGGAAAAATAAATCAATAACTGAATTAGCATTGTTGGTATTGTCTGAGTGTTAGGCAGGGATTTGTTGGATAGGAATAGAGAGTTTGAGATCCAAAAAGTCAGTAATGTCAAATAAAAAGTCACTATAAGTTGAATGAAAAAGATAACTAATATTAAAGTCACCAGCTATAATAAGCATATTACAGAGATTTGCTTTAGTATCCTTGAGATACTTTGAAGTGGTTTGGTGGTTATCTAAATATATGTTGCACATAAAGAAAATGTTACTATTATTGAAAAAAAAGCAGTTAATGTCTTTGTAGTTAAATATATCTTTTCACAAAGAGAAATGCAAGTGAGAGAGATACATATTAATGTATATAATAATATGAGAATAGTCATTATTATCATTCAATGGTCTGGAGAAGGTGATCTAGTTAGAATGATTCAGAATGCCTACTATGCTATCTTCTTCTTTATTAGAGGGACTCAGTATATTGCAAATGAATGACTAGAGGGGTTCCTGGATGAAAAGAATGTCAAAATTTATACTAGTTTCTAAAATGATGTTCATAAGGGTCTTGTTCTTTCAAACATTTTGTAAAAAAAACTCAAGACTTTTTAGAATCATACTTGAATGCTACCTATGGCTAAGCAAATTGACTTGTTCCTGGAATTCTAGAGCTTTTGATACTTCTTAGCATGTTATTCTCTATTGAAGTGATGTCTCCAGAATAGGCAAGAATTTGAATTGGCCTAATAGTTGCCTTTATAGTTCAGGCATTTGAACATATAAGGGTATAGTTCTTCCTATTTGGTTTCAAGATACAGAAGTTTGGTCTTAAAGTCTGCTTTACAATACCAAATGAAGTGGCAATAATGTTTAGTCTTACAGGGTTCACTACATCTAATACAACATGAACCTTGGGCACAACATGCAAAAGTAGTGTGTCCTTATTTCCAGCAATTCTTGCATTAGAGAATACCAGAGTTCATGTTAGCATCTTGTATAGTAGCAATGTAACTTCCTATATTGAAGCAGGAATTGATTAACATCTTGGCAGAAGTATCACTTTGAGAATTCTATATATTGATCCAAACAATGGCCATATCTGATTTTGGTAATACTTTGATAATATGTAGTTTTGATACAATGTGAATGTTATCAAAAATATAAGTGCTTTTGATAATAGACTCAACTACACTCAAATCAATAGATGTATTAGTATCTTTAATAAGGTAAGAGATACCTAGAGTTTTTAGATATAATTTGGATTGGGGAAGAAGAGCAAATTGGATATCATTCAAATCTACAGAGGTAGTGTTTTTGATTGACCACACAAAGCTTAGAAGATGTAGTAACTTTGTTTGCTGTAACAAGCAGGCTACAATGGTTGATACAGATGAAATCAACAATGGTATTAGATTTAATACCTTTGAGAGCATGGTTAAAGTTGGCAATATGATTACCTGAGGACTTCATAAATTTCTTGCTATTATTACTTTCCATAGGAACAATAATTTGCTTATGAGAAGGACCTTTAGTGATCATGTTGATATGAGGTTTTGTTTTACCTGAATAATTAATGGTCTTATAGATATCTTCAATCTTTTTGGACAAAAGATTGGGAAAGTTATTCTTTAATTTGAGGATTTCTTTAATGTTCCCAGATGATGCTTGAATGTACAAACACCTTTTTTTTTGCCAGGCTGACTATGAGATTTCTTAGTGTCTTGTCTATAATATTGTGATCTGTTGAGCTCATCTTTTGATAGTCTCAGAGGAACTGGAGAGGAAGGTGGAAGATTGGAAAAGTCAATAGGATTAGTTGCTGGAATCTTCTCTGATTTCTTTCCAAATTTTGGGATTGGTATTTTCTTGTCAAATTTTGAAGATATTTTGTGATGGAATGAAACATTGTTATCATCTATCTTTAATGCATCCCAACCACTTATGTAGATAGATAAGATAGATGACCAGGCTGCTTGTATAAAACCTGTAAGACTAGGAATGTTTTCCTTCCTGTTGTTTCTAAGACTTCTACTCCTAATGAAGTCTGTAATGCAATGGAGTGAGATCTTGATGTTCTTCAAGTTCTCATGAATGGTTTCTATGGTTCCAAAAATAAAAACAGTATTTGATTGGCTATTCCATAAATCTGGATTAGCTAGTTGTAATTCTAAATAAGGAATGGATGACAACTCAAAGCTACAAAGTTAATTCAAGTTCTGATTACTAACACTGCACTCTCTACATATGAAAAAGATATGTTATTTGAACAATTAGCCTTATTCTGAACATTGGACATCCCCTTCTTAGGAGTTGTGTACAACAGTTGAAAGTTCTTGGTGGTATGAAAGAGAGAAGTAATGAGAAGAAAAATCTTGAGAAGGAGATATTATTATGAATTGTTTAATATATATATATTAAATCAACAATTCATTATACCAGATACAATTGTAGGCTATAATAGCTATATGCAGTAACTATTTAAATACAAAAAGAGAAAAGAAGAGTAAGAAATATGAAACTATATAAGAAGATACAAAACTAAGCATCTAAATCTATGTAATGTTTTCTTAAAAGCAAAATATACCTGTTCTCTCCTAATATGTGAGACTAATATAATGATGTTGTTTTTAACACTTGTATCAGAAATAATGATGATAGTGTTATTGCTCTGGAATAAATCTTTGAAGATATTATTGAGTTTATTATGATGAGCAATTCTTGCTTCAGCATCTTTACAATCTATTGTATGAAAGACAAAGTAATCAGGAAAATTATCCATTAAACAAAATCCTGGAGAAGGTTTCCTGTTCAGACAGTTAAAGGCTGGTAAGACTTGATTGAGATGGTTATTAGTGTCTACTAAGGAACTTTTAATCTTCAAGCATTACTTGGGAGTGAGGTGATTTGTGGCCATATGATAAGAATTTGCCTGCTTAGAATAATGTATGTTTAAAAGAAAGTTTAACATGTGTTGTTTAGAAAGGGATACTACTTTGAAATGGTGATGTCCTATAAGTTTATCAAGGTGAAAGTGAATAGGAATGAGACTAGTAATAGTCTTAACTCCCCATGAAGGAGATGTACAAAAAGCTTTCATAATTCATAAGGCCACTCTTCTTTGCATTTTCTTCAATTCCTTGATATAATGATACTTCTTTGAAATATCACAGCTGAAAGCCATAAAGAGCAATAGGGAGGATACAAGTTCTGTATAAAATATTTGAGCTACTGAACATTTTCATGCCTTGAGTGGTGTAATAGTAAAT